>JGI20163J26743_11537909_pt1 | contig 11298 bp, 12 predicted proteins | sample TergutCu122P1_FD_26743 | JGI IMG/M metagenome (IMG submission 26743) | reverse complement strand
ATGACCGCACCAAAGTCTTCGGCATGTTCCTTAAAAGCCTTCATGGTACCCGGGCCTGTAGAACCCCTACCAAAGCCCGGAAAATTTTCCAGTTCCTTAGTTGCTGCTCCCTGGCCTCCAATCTTCTTCTTTTCAAGAAGGAGAATTTTGATTCTAGCTCTCGCTGCATAAATAGCAGCTGTTAGCCCCGCAGGCCCTGCTCCTATAATGACAACGTCCCATATTTCCTCTGTCATCATTTAAACCTCCTCACAGATAATATATTAATTCTTCGACATTTAATATGTATCTAAAACCATACTTCTAGCTGATTACGTTGACTTTTTCGACAATTCTTTAATTTTGTGTGAACATTATCTTAATTTTTTGATATTTGTATGTAATACTACTTGCAATTTGCTACATGATGCAACTTATGTACTATGGTGTATGTTAAAATTATGCAGCCTTTCCACTGCTGACTTGGTTAAGTCTAAGTCAATAAATTGAAAATCTTTTAAGATTTTTTCATTATATTTATAGTTCGTATAATTTAGCTTATTGTAAACCGTAATAGCATTTTCTATTAACTCTAAAGACCTAAAATCAATTTTCCCCTTCAAAAAATTCTTAGTAATTAATAGAGATCTATAGGGTGTTTCGTTAGGCTTAATGCTTCCCGGAGCCGGATGCATTAACAAGCTATGTCCCTTATGAATATAATCGCGGACTCTTACCAAGACCTCCAACAAACCACCGTCTACCTTCTCAATAAAGTCGTTATACTTTTTTTCTGTCAACGGATTGTTTGTTACAAGAAGAAAATCCACCATATCACCACCTGCCTTTTTTATAATATTATTTCTCATTCTTTAATGGAGCATTCGTAGTAATTTTCATTCAGTTTTCATTTTAATTTAAATAATTTTCAGATAATGTTTTGTTTTATTTCTAATATTTTATCATTAATTTAAAAAAACTCAATACATCCATCGAGACTATTTTCTTATAGCTTTTATTAAAATAATAAATGATTGTGCTCTATTTCACTACATCATCTGAAAATATCAACAATAGTCGCAACTATTCCTCTAATAGTAGCACGGAAACCACATACTTTGTCGCCATTTGCCCAACAACCTATCTATTTTTTTACCTGTATAGGCATCCAGAATACCGACAATAAATACTTTATCATATATAACATACAGTTTTTGTTTTTCATACAAATACAAAAAATAAATGCCAACAAACATGACATTTATCAATCATTGATAATACTACTCTTAACTAAAAATCATAGTATACGCTTAACTTAAAACACAATTATTGTAGCAACTATCCGTATTAAAGTCACCGCAAGAATTATCGCAAGAATTTTCTTTAAATGCTCACCTTTTAGCTTCATGCTCACCTTACTGCCAAGCCTTGATGACAGTATTCCTCCTGCTACCAGAAACAAGGCAGGAATAAAAGGTACTTGATTGGTAATAGCTTTTCCAAAAAATCCTGCTGCACTTCCTGCTAATATTATACCAAGAGAAGTTCCAATACATACTTTTATGGGTATTTTTAAGAAAAAATTCAAGGCAGGAATAAGCATAGCAGCACCTCCTACTCCAACCATTCCGGAAAGTACACCATTTGAAAAACCCAAAGACACCCCCATTAATTTTTCTTTTGTAGACTTTACATATAAATTGCCATCACCTTCGCTAACTGCAGACTTTTCTGCAGCACCTTTATCCTTCGGCATTAACAGCAAAATAATAGACAAAGTTAACACCAAGGCAAATATAATCAATAAAGCCCTTTCCGTGACAAAACTTGAAGTTATAGCTCCAAGTAGACTTCCTAGGAGCATTGCTCCTCCTACTATTATAATTAGATTTTTATGAAGGTTACCACCTTTAAAGTGAATAATAGCACCACTCAATGCTGCGAAAAACACCAGGGTCATAGATAAACCCATTATTTCATGCATTGATAGATTAAATCCAAAATAAGGTAACACATATATCATCATAGGAATAAGGACTATTGCTCCACCAATCCCCAACAACCCTGACAGAAAACCTGCTATTCCCCCTAAAAAAAATAGAATTATCTCCAACATTCCGACCATCTGTTTCACCATCCTTGTATCTTCAAAGCTACATTAATAGTATTATATCAAATATTCTATGGTCAGAACTCGCTATTTCTCATTTATATAATTATCCCCCCAACATAAACACCTTGAGTTTTATATCATCTTCAAATTTCACCTAGTTTCTACCCATCTCCTATTTCCATGTCAATTTTAATTACTCTTTAAGTTTGTCACAAAACAATAAATAAGCTATTATAAAAGCAATTGACAGTTAAAAACTTTTATAAACCAATTGATAATTGCTAAAGGAGATTTAGTGCTTATGCAAAAAACCAGGATTGCCTTAGTTCAAATGGAATCTTTAATTAATTGCAGGGAAAAAAACCTTGCAAAACTTAAAAAATATGTGGAAATTGCAGCTTCTAATAAAGCCCATATCATCTGCTTTCCTGAAACATCAATTCATGGGTATAGCAAAAACCTTTATAAAAAAAATAAAGAGCCTCTGGATGAAATATCTACACTCTTAAAAAAGTGGGCCAATATATATTCTATTTGTATCCTAGCCGGTTTAGCAGAAGAAGCTCATAATAAAAAACCCTATATCACACATTTGGTCGTTCAACCTGATGCAGAGATAGGGGTTTATAGAAAAACCCATTTAGGAAAAAGTGAAAAATCTTATTTTAGCGAAGGTAGCGATATGCCTGTATTTAAGACACCAACTGCCACTATAGGTATTCAAATCTGCTGGGATTTACATTTTCCTGAGGTCTCAACAATTATGTCTTTAAAAGGTGCTGAAATAATTTTTGCCCCTCATGCATCACCAACTATTGTTGGTGACAGGAAAGATATTTGGCTCAAATATTTAACCGCTCGTTCTTATGATAATTCAGTATTTTTGGCAGCATGTAATTTAATAGGGGAAAACGGAGATGGGCAATCATTTTGTGGCGGAGCCCTTGTAATAGACCCTAAGGGCAAATTAATAGCAGATGATTTCAACAATAAAGAAGGGATACTTTTTGCCGATCTTAACCCGGAGCTTATAAATCGCATCAGGAAAAAGAATTCGAAGTCTATGAGAGATAGTTTTTACTTAGAATCAAGAAAGCCGGAACTATACAAAGAACTCCTTCAGCTGTCAACCGAGAAGGAGTAAGACTACCAACACACTTACCATACTCAAAATGGTAGTTATTAAAGTAATTGCTGAAACCAGTTGGGGATTACAGTCATATTGAATAGCCAGCATTGAGGATATAGCAGCTGTAGGTGTCGCAGCTGCCAATATCATTATTTTTTTCAACAATATATCTATAGGCATATGCCATACTATAAGCAAAGCAATAATAGGTGAAGCCACTAGCCTTAAAAAAACAGCTAAAGATACCAACTTCCATTCAATATTTTTCACTTCTATTTCTGCAAGTTGCATTCCCAGACACAACATAACAATGGGAACTGCTGCTGCTGCTACCAAATCAATAGCACCATACATGCTCTCGTGCATTGGCAGAGAAAATATGCCCCATATCATACCTATGTAAACCGCATGCATCATAGGCATTCTGGCAATACTTTTTAAAATACTATTTAAGCTAACTTTGCCTTTTGTTGCATAATATACACCAACGCTAACCTGAATTATAGTATGAAATATCATGATGGCTACTATGTAATCTAAACCCCCTACTCCATAAGCAAATAACACTAAAGGTATCCCATAGTTACCGTTATTCATAAAACCAACAGCTAAAATCAAAGCATTTTGTTTATCATCAGGATATTTTCTCCATAGACCTATCCCTTTGATTATCAAAATAAGAAGCCCTGTCAAAGCTACTGTGTATAATAATATATATAAGTAATTCATATCCGGAGGATTATCATAAAAAGTTCTAAATACTAACGGCGGAAATAACAAATATATAGCCAAAGTAGAAATAGACTTAATATCCAGCCTAAAAGTCTTTTGTGCAATAAATCCTGCTAAAAATATTATCATAATTGGTAAAATAACCGATAGAAACATTTTTATATCTCCTATAAAGCTTCTGTTATTAGTATTATATTGACCTATAGATTTCTATAAAGATTTTAAAACTCCTTTTGCACAAACATATAAAGCAAAAGGTGTCTACTCTATTTTCGAATAGGCACCTGTTTATCATTTAATCACCATATTTCTTTTTCATTACATATGATGTAGATGTAAAACCTAACTTTTTTCCTCTTTTTTATCTTCGTCTTTATCATCTTCTAACTTAACAACATCCTCAACCTCTTTTACCGATCCTCTAAACTCTCTAATGGCTTTCCCAAGAGACTTGCCTACTTGCGGAAGTTTTCCAGGTCCAAAAATTATTAAAACAACAACCAGGATAAGGATAATCTCCATGGGTCCAACGTTGAATATTCCAAACATAAAATAATACCTCCTTTAGCTTTATTTTTAGTTTATACAAATAATTCGCTCTATAATTAATCAAATTTACTCTATAACCTATATTTATATTATACATTAATACTGCGTGAAGTACCATTTTTCCTTCTTAAATATTTTTTAACAAGCAAAACAGGAAATTCAACAAACTTTCTAAAAACAGCAGGAAATCAATAAAAACTAATCGAATTGTATTATTTCAAGAAGGCCAGAACTCTTTGCACCCTGAGATATGTTTTATAAATAACTTATAGCTGTAATTAACAGCAATGGAGGTAATAATGGATCAAAACATTGTCACAATTAAAGGAACTCCCAAATGTTTAATTATATATATAGATACTCAGTTTGATTTTTCTGAGATAACTGTCGCCTTAAAAAAACATATCAGCCATGCTAATGGTTTTTTTAATGGTGCAAAATTTAAATTTCATCCATCTAGTGATACGTTAACATCTAATCAATATAAAACTCTAGAACAGATTTGTATTGCAAATGGTTTAATCCCTATTGTGGAAGCCAGTAATATTACTACAGAAACTGTAAAAACTAGTACCATAAAAACTAGTGATGCTTCAGAAAATAAACCTTCCAAAGAGAAATATAAAGATATTCTAGGCATTTCAAAAGCCGAATTGGAACAGCAAAGTCATTTCATTTATAAAAGTCTTCGCAATGGTGAAAAGTTAACTTTTAAAGGTAACCTAATACTCTTAGGTGACATTAACCCCGGTTCTGAAGTAGTAGCAACGGGAAATATTATAGTTATGGGCTCTGTAAAGGGTGTTGTTCATGCCGGTGCGGAAGGGGATCTTGATTCATTTATTGTAGCTTCAATTTTAGACCCTATGCAAGTACGGATCGGTAACCTAATAGCGTGTAAAGCTGAAAGTGAAAGTATTAAAAAACATAACCCAGAAATTGCAAAGGTGGATCAGGGTCAAATTATAATCTCTCCCTATGTAACCAGTGCCTTATCAAAAGCAAATTAGAACAGCTAACTAAAACTTCTCTAAAGCCATGGTTAATAATGACTTTTTTCTACTATCTGAAATTTTAACAGTAGCGTTAAAATCATTTTTTTCTGAGGTCACGTTCAGCTGATCTTCAACTACCTTTAGTTCAACTTCATTTAAAGGAAAGCAGTGCACTTTTACTCCCCAAAACCCCTTCTTAAGTAGGTATATTTGTCTATTAGTCATAATTAATGCTTCTTTTGGTGAAAGCTGCAGTGAAAAAGCTGTTACTTCGGTAATCTTTACATTGCTTTTAAATGCTTCATTAAACTTAGGCAATAGGGTTTCTAAATATTCATGCAAGGATAGATCACTCCCGGGATAGAAAAGGTTCTTTTTGCAAGATGTTATATACATTATTATACTTATTATACAACAGAAGCGAGCCTTTTTACAGACTCGCCTCTGTTTTTTGAAGGGCTAACATTGCTGTTTGCTCCATCTTATTTAATTATTGTATAACGGCTTATAGTTGCCACTCCATAAAGCCGCCCAGGTTAGCAGGAAATTCAATGGCAGTTAATGTATTGTAGGAAATATCAGTCATGTTGATATCATAGTTTATTATCCCTACATCTCCTTCAATATCCATTTCCAAGCTAAAAATCATTCTTTGTTCTAGAGGCATGTTGTTTGCATCAAGCAAGATACTAACTATCATATCACTATATTTAATATCCATTTCTGCTCCTAAAAGAAGTGCATCCATCATTTCACCCATCATCGTATCCATAACTTCCTGAAGAGCATCACCTCTTAAAGTAAAGTTAAGACGTTTGTTGTTACCTACTGCCTCAACACTGGCATCTATAATAGCTTCTTTAGTAAACTCCAGTGCATTAAAGAGGTCAGTATCCATATAATTGCCAAGATCTTCAAGTGGCATCGGTGACCTAATCTGCATTCCCATACCATCCATATAGAGCCAACCGTCTCTGAAGTACATTGCCATTTCCGTTTGACCACCCAACAAACCCATATCCATGTTCATATACATAGCCATTTCAATTTCAGTTTCAGAATGATAGACCGTCTTCATTTCCATGACTATGCTCATATCCATAATTTCGCCTTCGGCTTCTATAGAAATTTGCATGTCTGCTCTCGCTTCCATAGAGGTGATATCTGCTATTGCCTCGTTCATAGCAAGATAAAGTGCATAAGCTTCAGCATGTGCATCCTCTTGTGGATCATTGTTCGCACCACAACCTACCATAAAACCAGCCATGAGCAAAACGCTCATTAAAATAAGTAAAGCCTTCTTCATTCCTATTCCTCCTCATTTGTATTACATTAGAATTATGTTGCTTGTATATCTACCTTTTGTGTAAAACATATTACTTTTAGCCCCGGATAATTTTACCACATTTGATTAGTTTTTTCAAGAAAAGCTTACTATGTTTAATTATAAAGTTTTTGTTACACCTCTATAGACTATTCCCCTTGCGGTATCTATTGTTACAGTAGAGTTTTCATCCAATATTCTCATTGCATCTGCACAACCTACTATAACAGGAGTGTTAATGCTTACTCCTACAACTGCAGCATGTGATGTAATTCCATCTTCTTCTGTGATAATAGCTACTGCTTTTTCCATTGCTGATACATATTCTTTATCAGTACCGTATGTCACTAATATATCCCCTTGAGATATTTTATTAACTGCCTCTTCACCGGATGAAACTTTTTTGATCTTACCTGTAACAACTTGGCTCCCTATGCCTGTCCCTCTGGCAACAGTCTCACCAACAATATGTACTTTTAACAAATTTGTTGTCCCCGGGACGCCTACAGGAACACCAGCTGTTATTACAACTAAATCACCTAAAGATATTAATCCTGCTTCCAAGGTTCTTTGTACACTTTCAGTGATCATTTCATCAGTACCTGTTGTTTTTCTAACTAATATAGGCTGAACAGCCCATACCAGGCACATTTTTTTTGCAACTTTTAAATAAGGAGTAGCAGCTATAATTTTTGCCTTGGGTTTGTATTTAGAAACCATTCTAGCTGTGGAACCCGAAGCAGTGGGAGTTATAATAGCAGAGGCATCTAATTCCAATGCTATATTACTTGTAGAGTAGCTTATCGCATCAGTTACTGTTTTCTGGGGGAGCATTTCTTTCTTGCCCAATATCTCCTCGTATTGTAATGCAGTTTCCGTTCTTTCTGCAATTCTAGCCATTGTCTCAACTGCTTGGACAGGATATTTACCCGCTGCAGTTTCACCAGAAAGCATAATAGCATCACTACCATCAAAAATAGCATTAGCCACGTCATTAGCCTCTGCCCTTGTTGGCCTAGGGCTTCTCATCATAGAATCAAGCATCTGGGTTGCTGTAATTACGGGCTTACCAACTTTATTACACTTTTCAATTAACCTTTTTTGGACAAGAGGTACTTCTTCTGACGGTATTTCAACCCCAAGATCACCACGTGCAACCATAATTCCATCTGAAACAACTAAAATTTCTTCTATATTATTCACACCGGCCTGGTCTTCTATCTTTGAAATAATATGAATATCAGCTTTATATTCTTCTAAAATTTTTCTTATTTCCAAAACATCTGCAGCTGTTCTGATAAAAGAAGCTGCAATAAAATCAACATCCTGCTCTATACCAAAAACTATATCTTCTATATCTTTTTCAGTAATAGCAGGCAAGTTAACAAGAATATCCGGAATATTAACACCTTTCCGATTTGATAACTCTCCTCCGTTTAATACTTCACAATGAACCTCTGTATCTATGATTTCTTTCACTAACAGCTCAATTAACCCATCATCTAGGAGTACTCTGTTGTTAGGCTTTACATCTTTATGTATACTTTCATAGGTTACTGAAATTTTTTCAGAGGTTCCCATTACTTGCTCTGCAGTTAGGATTATCCTATCTCCCTCAACAAGATTTATCTTACCTCCTTCAATCAAACCGGTTCTTATTTCCGGACCTTTTGTATCCAGCATAATTGCCACTATTTTGCCTACTTCATCGGCCGCCTGTCTAATTAGTTTTATTCTATTTGCATGCTCTTCATGAGAACCGTGAGAAAAGTTCAGTCGTGCAACAGTCATTCCTGATTTAATCATTTCTCTTAAAGTTTCTATATTCTCGCTGGCAGGACCTATAGTACATACAATCTTTGTGTGTCTCATAAAATTCCCCTTCCTTTTTAGCAATTGACAATTAAAAAGTCACAATCTTTATTATCCGCTCAAATAGCAAGTATCTCAGCTAGTTTAACTAATTCAAGATTTATAGGTTTTTTTTGCGTTAAAACATACTCTATATCATGGTTAACCACTTTATTTGATTCAATACCTACCGCTCTTGCACTTTTCCCTTCCAGTAGTAATTTCACTGCTTCCGAACCTAATCTGCTTGCTAATGTCCTATCATAAGCTGTAGGTGTTCCTCCTCGTTGAATATGTCCTAAAATGGCATACCTTGTTTCCATATCCGTTAATGCTGTAAGCTCTTTACCAACATCAATAGCACTTCCCACACCTTCTGCAAGAATAATTATACTATGTAGTTTACCTCTTTTTTTACCTCTTTCAATTTTTTCAGCTACTGATTTTATATTCAAGGGAACTTCTGGGATTAAGATGGATTCTGCTCCGCCGGCTATCCCTGCCAAAAGAGCTATATCTCCCCGGTTCCTGCCCATTACTTCAATAATAAAAACCCTTTCATGAGAAGTAGCAGTGTCTCTTACCTTGTTTATAGCATCAACAGCCGTATTAACAGCCGTGTCTAACCCAATGGTATTATCGGTACAAGCAATATCATTATCTATAGTACCAGGTACCCCAATTGTAGGAATACCCAGTTTCGTCAATTCTAAAGCTCCCCTATAAGAACCGTCACCACCAATTACTATTAGACCATCTATACCTGCTTTTTTAATTTGTTCTACAGCTTTCATTTTTCCTTGGGGATATAAAAACTCTTCACACCTGGCTGTGTGCAAAATTGTACCACCTCTATGGATTATGTCTGCCACAGATCCAAGGTGCATATCAATGATTTCACCATTTATAAGCCCAAGATAACCACGCATTATGCCAACAACTTTTTTTTCATAATAGATTACGCTTCTAACAACAGCTCTAATGGCAGCATTCATCCCGGGTGCATCTCCACCACTAGTTAATACACCAATGGTTTTCATCATATCACCTCTCACATAATATCTAATCACTTTTATATCCATCTGTAACAAAGACAAATTAAAGTCAATTTGAAATATTCCATGTTTTTAAACGCAAAAGATTGTTAAACAGATAAAATATTATTTATAATTTCATGAGCTTCCTCGGCCTCAGATTCCGGAACTAATATTTCTACTGCTTTTGACATGTTATCTGTATCAGTAGTGCCTAGTCCTCTTAAGTTGACTAAAAGCCCTTCAGAAATAAGCACACCTTTAATCTTCTCGGCTTTGGCCTTATTTTGTGCAATATAGACAACAGTCCACATATATGGTACCTCCCCAAAAATTATTAATTTACATGCAACCGATTGAACATTGCCATAGGCCTGCTAAAATTTCACCGCCCTAAACTTATACTACCTCGTACCTGGTTAGTAAATTCACCAATTGTTAGTCCTAAGCCTCTTATACAGAGCTTTGGCTACATCCGCAGGTACTAAATCTTCTACACATCCCTCCAAAGATGACACCTGTTTGATAACAGTAGAACTAAAAAATAAATACTCACTAGCTGTCATCAAGAAAATTGTTTCCAAGTCAGGAGCCAATTTTTTGTTCATCAAAGAAAGCTGAAATTCATATTCAAAGTCAGATACCACTCTAATACCTCTAATTATAGTACAACATTTTTCCTTTTTTGCGAAATTAACCAAAAGCCCATTAAAAGACTTTACTTCAACGTTTGTCATTTTCGATACTTGATTTTTTACAAGACTTAATCTTTCATCAATGTCAAACAGTGTTTCTTTACCTGTGTCCTGTGCAACACCAACAATTAATTTGTCAAAAAGTTTTGTTGCCCTATTAATAATATCCAAGTGGCCATATGTTATTGGGTCAAATGTGCCCGGGTATACTGCTATACGCATTTAACTTTACCTCCATTACTTAATTTTAAATTTAAGATCTAATTTTAATAAATAGTCTAACAATTTTTCATCTTGGCTTATCCAAAGTTTTCTATCAACAAGTATTTTTTTCTGATACTCCAAAAGTTCTATATAAACAGGTATATCTCCTGGATATTTGCTTAATGTTTTCTTGATTTCCCCTAACAATCTTTCATCTGACCCTTTTTCTAAATAAACTATGAGAGATTTCTCTGAATCTTTTTCAATAGCTTTAACGGTACTAACTATACATTTGACTTCGTCATTTTGGTAACTAATCCTTCCTTCAATTTTTACAACATTATCCTCTTGCAGTAATTGAGTATATTGTGCCAAAGTGGATGGAAATACCAAACACTCTATATATCCTGTATTGTCTTCCAAGGTAAGATAGGCCATCGCTTCTCCTCTTTTAGTTATGCTTCTTTTTATACGTGACAAGACCCCACCTATAATAACAATTGAACCCTCCATGTTACTGGTAATCTCTTCTATGTTATTTGAAGTTTGGTTACGTAGGTTTGCTAAATATTCATTAATTGGATGACCACTTATATACAAGCCTAATGTTTCTTTTTCCATTGCAAGTATATCTCTGGTACTGAATTCCTCTAATGATGAAATTGCAGTTTCTATTTCAAAATTTTCTTCAGT
>JGI20163J26743_11537911_pt1 | contig 11310 bp, 9 predicted proteins | sample TergutCu122P1_FD_26743 | JGI IMG/M metagenome (IMG submission 26743) | reverse complement strand
GATCGAAGGCTCATCGAGCACGTACATGACCCCGGTCAGCCCCGAGCCGATTTGGCTGGCAAGGCGGATGCGCTGCGCTTCGCCGCCGGAAAGGGTGTCGGCGGCACGATCCAGACTCAGGTAGCCGAGGCCGACGTTATCCAGAAAACCCAGCCGCGCGCTGACTTCCCGGACGATTTTTTCCGCGATGAGCGCGCGTTGTCCTTCGAGCTGCAAGTCTTCAAAGAACGCCAGACAGCGCGACAGCGGCAGGGCGGCCACCTCGGGCAGTGACAGGTTGCCCACCAGCACATGACGGGCCGCCGGAGTCAGGCGCGCGCCGTCGCAGTCCGGACAGCACTGGTTGGCGCGGTACTTCAGCAGTTCCTCGCGCACCAGTGTCGAGTCGGTGTCACGGAAACGTCGCTCCATGTTGGGAATGATGCCCTCGAACGGATGCGACTTCGTGACCGTTTGCCCCCTGTCGGAGAGATAGCGGAACGCGATGCGTTCATCGTCCGAGCCATGAAGTACGACCTCCTGGGCCTTTTGCGGCAACTCGTTGAACGGGGCCTCAGGATCGAACCCGTAATGCGCGGCCAGACTCTCGATCATCTGGAAATAGAACTGGTTGCGCCTGTCCCAACCCCGAATCGCTCCGGCGGCCAGTGAAAGATCCGGGTAAGCGACGACCCGTTGCGGATCGAAGAAGGCGATCTGCCCAAGTCCGTCGCAGCGTGGGCACGCGCCCGCCGGGTTGTTGAAGGAGAACAATCGGGGTTCCAGCGCGGGCAGGGCGAAGTCGCACACCGGACAGGCAAAGCGGGCCGAAAACGGGTACTCCCCGCCGCCGTCGATCCTGTCCATTTCCACCGCGATGGCGCGTCCGTCGCTGTACGCGAGCGCGGTCTCGAACGATTCGGCCAGTCTGGCGCGCAACTCGGGCCGCACGCGCAGGCGGTCGATGACGATCTCGATCTCGTGGCGGCGATTCTTGTTCAACGGCGGCGGATCGTCCAGGTCGACAATGACCCCGTCGATCCGCGCCCGCACGAACCCCTGCGCCGCGAGGCTGGAGAGCAACTCCTGCTGTTCTCCTTTCCGGCCGCTCAACACCGGCGCGAGAATCATCACGCGGGTATCGGCGGGCAACGCCAGCACCTGATCGACCATCTGCGTCACGCTTTGCGCATCCAGCGTCCGGTCTGGATGGCGGGGGCAATGCGGCGTACCGGCGCGGGCATAGAGCAGGCGCAGGTAATCGTGGATTTCCGTAACGGTTCCGACCGTGGAGCGCGGGTTATGGCTGGCGGCCTTCTGCTCGATGGCGATGGCGGGCGAAAGCCCCTCGATCAGATCGACGTCCGGCTTTTCCATCAGTTGCAGAAACTGGCGGGCATAGGCGGAGAGGGATTCCACATAACGCCGCTGCCCCTCGGCGTAGAGCGTATCGAACGCCAATGAGGACTTGCCCGAACCCGACAGCCCCGTCACGACCGTGAGCCGATTGCGCGGCAGATCGAGGCTGATGTTCTTCAGATTATGGGTACGAGCGCCGCGGATGTGAATTGCGTCCATGTCGGGGTTGGCACGGTTGAGCAAACTACACACTATAAAAGAGAAAACGAGCGCGGGTGAAGTTAAGTAACACGGTGGGTGAGGTTTTGGTTTGCTCTTTCACCTCGAACAATTTCTCCGTAAAAAGTAAAATAGGATGCCCGCGGAAATCACAACAGGCATCGGGAGATAGCTGATTCAGGGCAGGCGCATAGCTGATGCAAGTCCCGCAGGTTTTACTTAAAGATCATGAAAATTCTGGATGTTCTGGCTGAACAAAGAATCAGTTCCGCCGCCGCAAATGGGGCATTCGATGACTTGCCGGGAGCGGGGAAGCCGCTTGATTTTGACGATGATCTGTTTGTGCCGGAAGAGGTGCGGACAATTTATCGCGTTCTGAAGAATTCCGGTTTTCTGCCACCGGAAGTTGAACGAATGCGGGAGAGGGATCGTTTGCGGACGAAGCTCGCACAACTGCCCTTGGAGAGCAGCGAGCAAAAAGCTTTACGCGCCCGTCTGTTGGCAATCGAACTGGCGCTTGCTACCAAGCGCGGCAGCGGTCTGAGTGTGCCTCCGGTCTATCGGGAAAAGCTTTTGGCGAAATTGTCCGGCATCGCGCCTGACCTATCTCCCTGTGCCCAACAGGGAGACTCCGCTGCTGGGGTGATCTATAAGGAATAAAGCAGTGCGCCGGCAAATACGGCTAAGGCATTACCCGCAGCATGAATTCATCAAACAGAGGAACCGAGAATGCAAGTTCCCCATGTGCCGGGCTGTAGATCATGCCTTTCTGTATCAAGCTTGCGCGCACCATTCCAACCTTCTTTTGAGTTGCGTCCATGGCTTTGGCGATTGCACCAGTCCGGCGGGGAGGGGAAATTTCCGCCATGGTGCGCAAGAACTGTTTTTCAGCAGGAGTGAGCCGCTCGAACCGGACGCGGAAAAAATTCATATCGAGCCGCTTGCCTACTTCTGGCGTAACCGCTCGCACATCATCCACCGTGATTCGGCCATTTTGGGCCTTGTTCCACGCCTGATAGCCCCATTCCTGCACAAAATAAGGGTAACCCTGAGTGAGTTGGTAGATTTCTCTCAACGCGGGTTCATCAATGTCAGCTCCTTCCGCCTGGACAGGATCGCGCAAAGCCTTGTAGACGTCCGGTTCGGTCAGCGCACCCACGCCGGGAAAATAGAAAAGCCGCTCGGAGTAAGTTTTTGATTCACCCGCAAGCCCCAGCATGATAGGCAACCCCGCAGCCACCAAAACCATGGGTAGTTGCCGCTGCTGCATGAGATGCATGCTCATGATGAGCGCGCCAAGCTCTTTGGTCGTCACGTTTTGAATTTCGTCTATCAGAAGCGCAACAGCGGTTTTTCGTTCCTCGGCAGCTTCGGCCACGGCCATGAGAAGATTGGGCAGATCGACCTCGATGTCGCCGCTGTCTGCCGTGCCTCTCAAGGGATCGATATCCAGCCCGATGGAGAAATCGCCCGACGAAACCTTGATTGCGCTGACGAAACTGCGCAGCACGGCCAGCCCGCGTTTCACCTTGTCGCTTACGCCTGCCATCCGGTCGAGTTCGTAGAGCAGGTTACGTAAAGCTGGAGAGATGAGCGCGCCGAATGTCTTGTTCTCGTGCGCTTCCATCTGGATGGTCTGATAACCGTCGCTGCGGGCAATGCGAGCGATTTCATTCAAAAGGACGGTTTTACCGACGCCGCGCAGCCCGGTGATGATGATGCTTTTCTCGGGGCGCTTTTGCCGGACACGGCCCAAGAGGACTCGGGCAGCTTCGAGCAAGTCGTCTCGGCCAGCGAGTTCGGGAGGAGGGGAGCCCGCGCCGGGCGCGAAAGGATTGTTGAGGGGGTTCATGGCATTGGGGGGCAAGAACAATATCTAACAAGATACCGACTAGTCTAAAACAAAGGCTTTAGAAACACAGGGATTTTTTTAGACTTTATTTTGTTTTATCCTCATGAACAGAGGTGGAGATGAGCAAAGTCGATCTTTTCGTGGATACAGACGCTCCCTGGCGTTTTTCGCTGTTTGCGGGGTTCGTCGGCTTCTGGATTTATTCCGGAAGCTTTTTCGCGGCGCTGCTCTTATCGCCGTTCATCGCTTTTCCCGTGTATGTTTCGCTATGCGCTGTGTACATCTTCGTCCAGTGCATCATCATCAGCGTCCGCGCAGGCGCGCGGCTCTTTTACCGGATTGCAGGCGCAGCGCCTCAATAAACGCGCATCCGGCGCTTTGTCAGTTGCGGTTGAAGCATCCACTCTCACCCCGGTTAGCTACAATTCATCAGCCTGTGGATGCACTACTGTTGCAGTTGTAGCTCCCTTTCTCACCCCGGTTAGCTACAATGCAGCTTCTGGGCGATGCTCGCCAGGGCAGGTTGTAGCTCCCTTTCTCACCCCGGTTAGCTACAATTGATCGTAAAATCTTCGATACCCTGCACGAGTTGTAGCTCCCTTTCTCACCCCGGTTAGCTACAATCGGTCAGTTGTTGATCGTGATGCTGGGCGGGTTGTAGCTCCCTTTCTCACCCCGGTTAGCTACAATGTGTGGTGTGTTGTTATCGTATTACCAGAAGTTGTAGCTCCCTTTCTCACCCCGGTTAGCTACAATCGGAGACTGTTTGCGCTGCTCGCACTGGCAGTTGTAGCTCCCTTTCTCACCCCGGTTAGCTACAATACGTGGAGGTGTTACCTTACCGTATCAGAAGTTGTAGCTCCCTTTCTCACCCCGGTTAGCTACAATCATCTCATCAGCGTCTTCGGTAAGGTGGAAGTTGTAGCTCCCTTTCTCACCCCGGTTAGCTACAATGCAAGATGACGACAGTGCGGATCGTACCAGGTTGTAGCTCCCTTTCTCACCCCGGTTAGCTACAATAAAATGGCTTGCTACAGTCTTTCCGGACAGGTTGTAGCTCCCTTTCTCACCCCGGTTAGCTACAATGTATATCCCTTATACCAATTAGGAAAATCTGTTGTAGCTCCCTTTCTCACCCCGGTTAGCTACAATCGCTGTCAGAAGCCTTTTAGCTTACTCGTTGTTGTAGCTCCCTTTCTCACCCCGGTTAGCTACAATAACGGGTTATACGGTGTATTGTAGTCCTTCGTTGTAGCTCCCTTTCTCACCCCGGTTAGCTACAATTCGCGTGTTGTCGGGCGCGCAAACGAAAGCGTTGTAGCTCCCTTTCTCACCCCGGTTAGCTACAATTGAATTTGGCTTCCTCGATCGTCTTGCCGTGTTGTAGCTCCCTTTCTCACCCCGGTTAGCTACAATGATTTGTTCGTGGAAGAGGCCGGAGCGTTCGTTGTAGCTCCCTTTCTCACCCCGGTTAGCTACAATATGCCCGCCGCCAGCGTCTCTTCGCATACGGTTGTAGCTCCCTTTCTCACCCCGGTTAGCTACAATGCTTACACTGCCAGAAAAGATGGCGCTGCGGTTGTAGCTCCCTTTCTCACCCCGGTTAGCTACAATTCAAGGGAATGGAGGCAGAACGCGATAACGGTTGTAGCTCCCTTTCTCACCCCGGTTAGCTACAATAAAGGCTACAGGGAAACCTTTAAGAATAACGTTGTAGCTCCCTTTCTCACCCCGGTTAGCTACAATAAAATCAACGTCACACAGCTCGTCAAGTTCGTTGTAGCTCCCTTTCTCACCCCGGTTAGCTACAATCAGAAACCAGACCAGCCCCGCAATGGCGGGGTTGTAGCTCCCTTTCTCACCCCGGTTAGCTACAATAGTGTCGAAACCGACTTGAGTTTGAAATCCGTTGTAGCTCCCTTTCTCACCCCGGTTAGCTACAATGGGTGAGGTTTGGACGGCTGACGGATATACGTTGTAGCTCCCTTTCTCACCCCGGTTAGCTACAATGTGATGCTGCGCAGCAGCTTCGTGGGGGACGTTGTAGCTCCCTTTCTCACCCCGGTTAGCTACAATCAGCGCCGCACAGAACGCATTCATCGCGGCGTTGTAGCTCCCTTTCTCACCCCGGTTAGCTACAATAGACGCGGAGATCGATCGCACTGCCGAGCTGTTGTAGCTCCCTTTCTCACCCCGGTTAGCTACAATTGCAAAAACGAGTTACAGGATCGGAACGTGGTTGTAGCTCCCTTTCTCACCCCGGTTAGCTACAATAAAACACAAAACCGTGCCATCGAAACCGCAGTTGTAGCTCCCTTTCTCACCCCGGTTAGCTACAATAGAAAATCGGCTAGAATTGAAACCGTAGAGGTTGTAGCTCCCTTTCTCACCCCGGTTAGCTACAATTGCCAATCAGTTCGAGCTTTCGCTATCACAGTTGTAGCTCCCTTTCTCACCCCGGTTAGCTACAATAAGGCTGCGAAGCTGTTCGTAATAATCTGCGTTGTAGCTCCCTTTCTCACCCCGGTTAGCTACAATGGACGGTTTCGCAAGCGATGCCGTACGCGTGTTGTAGCTCCCTTTCTCACCCCGGTTAGCTACAATAAAACAAGCATCTATCATAATTAACGCCCAGTTGTAGCTCCCTTTCTCACCCCGGTTAGCTACAATTCTGACGGCTCGACAACGCCCATTTGAACTGTTGTAGCTCCCTTTCTCACCCCGGTTAGCTACAATACAACATCCAGATAGAACTCTTGGCAAAGGGTTGTAGCTCCCTTTCTCACCCCGGTTAGCTACAATTTTGAAATCTTGAGGTCGCAAGTGAAATCAGTTGTAGCTCCCTTTCTCACCCCGGTTAGCTACAATCTACTTGCACCAAACCCCCGCCAAGCTTGGCTTGGCGGTTTTTTTTCATGAGATTTTGCAGATCAGAAGAGCAGCATCTGGGATGCCGAGACCTTTTTTTCCTGAAAACGGGGCGCGCCGACCAGCAGTCTGATACCCGCGTACTGTTTCTCCGTGACAGTCATGCAGCGCACGGAGCCTGCGGGAGGAAGGTTGGCCGTCAGGCGGGCGAGGTGTTTGATTTCAGCGTCTCTGCCGTTCAGGAGGCGTCCATAGACGGACCATTGGATCATGTCGTAACCATCGTTCAGCAGAAAGCGGCGGAACTGCACGTAGGCGCGCTTGTCAGTCTTGGTTACCGTGGGCAGATCAAAAAAGACGACCAATCGCATATAGCGCCTCGTCTCCGAACTCACGTCAATACTCCAGCCTGTGCGCTTGCAGACCGATCAGGCGGGGGAGGTCGAGTTCGGTGTGGCCGGGTTCATAAGCACGTGCCAGACTCTCAACGGCATACTCGATGGCAGATAGCACCGACATGTTTCCCTGCGACATGCCGACGTCCACATTCAGCAGGGCAACCAGTGCCTGTTTGTCTTCCGGCATCAGGTCGCCTTCGGTCAGGGCAGGGCGCATGAAGACATGCAGGTCGACCACTGGGCGGAAAGGTTCGATCAAGTCGTCAGCCAGATTGAATGCGTTCTGCTCGCTGTCGTGAAACAGTCCGACGGAGGGATGCAGGCCATGCGCTACCAGACCGCGTGCGATGGTTCCCCGCAAGACGGCATAGCCGTAGTTGAGTGCAGCGTTCGTCCAGCGCGTCTCATCATTACGATAAAAATCCGCGCCGAACAACTGCGCGAAATAGAGTGCGGCGGCTTGTCCTTCCAGATTGTCCGGGTCGCCGGAGCGGACGCGCCGAGCGCAGGCTTCCAGCTTTTCTGCGCCTCTTTTGTTGCACAGGGCGAGGCAGGCTGCCTGATTTTCGATCTTGCGGCGCACGATGTCGGCCCAGACGCGCTTGGCCGTTGGACGGGTTATGCCCAACTGCTTGCGCAGCATACGTGTGGTGCGCGAATGTTGAAGAAAGGGAAGAAATACGCCGTTGGGCTGATGGTTGTCGCCGGTGGAAAAGAGGCTGATACCGTATTCGGCACAGGCGGAAAGTACCGGATGAGTGAGTGTGATTTCCCGGTGATTGAGGACGATCACGGCGATGTCCTCGAAGGGTACGAAAGCTGTTTTCTCTTGATCGATGGCTAATGAGTAATGCTCCCGGCGCAGGCGCGCCGGGCGGGAAATCATCACGCTACGCCAAGCCACGGCGCTGCTCCGGTGGGGCCGGGTAGATGTTGCCCAAGGTGTCGACGTGGAATTTTTCGAGACTTTTCGCTGTCTTAACACCTATTCCTTCAAGGGCACCATCTTTTGTATTAGCGGTGTTTCGGTCATGTAGCCAGATATTCAGGTTGCCAGTACCCCTGTGGCAGCTTCCATAGTAGGCAGTGATAGGCGGTTTATTCTTTTGCGTAATACGAATAAGATCGTTGGGGTAAAGAGAAAAACAAAAATCGAAATTTTCCTCATCAATGAGCGTCCATTCGCTTTCATCTTTAAAAGCGACGACTGCCCGATTCGGCAATTCTTTCGCCACCGTATGGTGCACGTACACGGGCACAAGATGATATTTCTTGTCTTTTTTATGCCTGAATACATCCGCACGCAACATGGTGTCGTTTTTGGCAATGCCGCCGCGAACTGGAATGCCGGAAAGTTTGTCAATGACCATCGTAACGGTACGGACAATAGGGCCGGTCGGATTACCGTCACGGTCGGGTTTGCGTAACGGGTTGTCCGGGGGGAAAGCCTTGTCGCCTTTGCCGTTGTTTGCTTCCAGCCGGGCGCGTATTGCTGCATAGAGTTTTTCATTGCGGTGCGGATCGATCAGATTATCCATGTCCTTGAGTGTCAAACTTGTCAAAGACACTTTCTGCGTAACGCCTCCTGTACTCTTCAAACGCTCTGGCTGAGAGTAAATGGTTTCCTTGTGTGCAGCGCCGCTATTTCGGCGTTGTGGCGCGCGGGAAACGAACAGAGGGCGCAGATTTTCCAAGATTTCCAGCGGGTAGCCGTAATGTTCCGCCTCGCTTTTGAGCAAAGCGGGATCGTCTGTATTCAGGCGCAGTAGAAGTTCTTCCCTGAAGTATTCCCAAGGTTTCGGAAAATGCCGCTCCAGCTTTGACAACAGTTCCGGATCGAGAATTTCTCCTGTTTCCGCATCAACGACATCCCTGGCCTGTTCCAGTTCCTTGCGTCTGGAATGGTCAGACAGGCGTTTGACGAGCGCATGACTGCATGCGGCAACGACGGCAGCGTCAAGCGCGTGATGACGGTCGCTGTCGCTACGCACCTTGCTCAATCCCCAGCGGGCGCGCAGGAATGCCGTGAGTTGTCCGCTGAGTACGACACAACGCTTGCTGTCGCTGCCTTCGGCCAGTTGTAGATGGCGCTCGACATAGTTTTTGAAGAATTTGCAGATGTAGCGCGTATCGTTGAGGTTACGATCTTTGAATTCCCCGGATTCTTTCTCGCCGAAATTTTTACGCAATAGACGGCTGCGTTTAGCAAGCCGGTAAGACTTATTGCCTTCAACCCAAGCAGCGAAACTGCGCCAGCGTTCTCCGTTTTCGCCTCCTTCAAATGAAGTCAGATATTCGTATGGCGTACGGTTGCCTTTGTTGCGGTTTTCGCAAGCAAGCACCAAGGTTTTGTTGTTTTTACTGTCGTCGTAACTGCGCGAATAGGGAAGGATGTGATCGACTTCGGCATAACCTGGATCGTGTAGTACTCTGTCAATGCTAAGCGGTTTCAGCGAGTAAGCACACTTGCCTTGTTGTTCACGGTAAAGCAGAAATTTTTCAAATTCCCGGCTTTTGGCAGGCATATTGAATTCATCCGCGAAATCGGATTTTGCCTTTTCATTCTTGTCACGAAACTCTTCCTGGGCTTTTTTGATTTTATTGCGCTCATCCATCGGGCGTGATAGATCGCGTGCCATTTCAATATGCACGGCGGAGGGTGAGCCATAACGGCTTACCAGTGCATTCAACACTTTGCGCGCCTGATTGAGCGAACGAAGTACAACCGGGTTACGCGGAATGTCCTCTTTGTCGTCGAACACCATACGACCATCTTTGTCCCGCCCGGAGTAAAAGGGCGGTAGATATTTCTGCTGACCTTCTCCGGTTTTGAACAACTGGCTGTGGTGGTACTCGGCTTTTTCACATGCTTCGTCATAGCGCAGTCCGGCTTCCATGTGAGGAACGATTTTGCGGAGTGCCTTGAGGGACAGGTTGTGGAATTTGTCAAAGCTGATTTCACTAAGCGCTTCGATCATTTTTTCTCCACCCGACAGGGGGAGCTTGCGCAACTCTTGCTCTACTTCATCGCCATCTTTGTAAACGCTCAACACCCAGGCGATCTGATCGAGCAGTTCGGGTTGCCCTCCGGTTGCGGCTCCGGCGATGCTCTGCCATTCGGTTTCAAGCCCTTTTTCCTTGAGAATTTTGCGTAACTCCTGCCAAGCCGGGAGTTTGGTCAGCCGTTCGGTTTCCGGATCTTTGGCCTTGCCTTCTGTTTGCTGCGCCAGGTAGTTAAGCCCAGCGAATTTGACGTCTTCAGGCAATAACCCCGCTTTGACCAAGGCGCTTTTCAGTTGCTTGTAGGTAAGATCACTGGCTTGGCTGTAGGGTAAGGGCAGGGCAATACGACGTTCGGCTTCATTGAGCGGGCGAGCATTTCCATCAACGACGACGCGCAGATTGTTGAGACGCGTCAGCCAGACATGGCGTTCGGCGGTGAAACTGGCTTTGGGGGCGCGGTATTCGTTTTTCTCGAAAGTGCAGCGTCCCAGCATCTTCAGCAGATCGTTTCCGGATAGCGGTGGTTTCTGTTCCCAGAACAGACCGCTTTTGCGGTCGCCGCTCCCGGCAATGCGCATTTCAAGATCAGGCGTTGCATGGGGGTTGCCATATTCGCGTTGACGCTCGAACAGCAAAACGAGCTCTTCGCCAAGCAACAGGCGGGAGAGTGCCTTGGTGTATTCACCCTGCTTGTTGCGCTGCGCTTCGGGAAATTCACTCAACACCATTTCAGCCACGCTTCGGTAGTTTTTTTCGCTCATGCGCCGCTTGGTATCGACAAGCCCTTTCTTGACCTTGCCGCCTTCTCCCGTGCCGTCTGCTTCGGCCTTCTTCTCTTCCGCTTTGCTGATCCAGTAAAAGCCGCGGTGCTTACAGAGGTGATAAAGAGCGCGCGCCCATTCTTCCGGGGCGAGTTTTCGATCCAGCCCCTCGACACGAAGTTGCCACGGTGATTTCGTGGCAGGCTGACGTATGGACTGGGTGTTATCGATCAGCCCTTCGCGCTTCAACAGGCGCGCCAGCTTGGTCAATCGCCATGCGCGGCGACGCAGACGCCGTCGCATGAGGCGGGCGGTGCGGCGGGCGAGGTTGAGCGATTCGCCTTCCTTGGCAGTTTCTGCCTTGTCAAAACAACGCACGCCAAGATCAACAATGTGTTTTTCGCCAAGTACGCACCAGCCAACCGAAGCAATGCCGATATCGAAACCAAAAGTAAGTGAACCAGTGGGCTTGTCAGACATGTTTTCCTCCCTCACAATCTCACCATTGTGGCTAACCGGGGTGAGAGCCGTTGCTACAATAAGAAATGCGTTTTTAACGCAATTCGTATCCAGCAGCCCGGCGGGGAAACCTGCCGGGCTGTTTCATTTTGTCGCCAGATTATTGGGTTACGGTCGTGTGCCTGTCACACCCTTCACCACCTCCACCACCCGCCGAACAGTAAACCCAAACTGCTCAAACAGTTCCCCCGCCGGGGCCGATGCGCCGAAGGTGTCGATGCTGATGACTGCGCCATCCAGCCCGACGTATTTGCGCCAGAAATCGCCATGCGCGGCTTCGATGGCAACGCGAGGGGTGTTCTGACCAAGGACTCCAAGCCGGTATTCCAGGCTTTGGCGGTCGAAGACGTTG
>JGI20163J26743_11537912_pt1 | contig 11319 bp, 9 predicted proteins | sample TergutCu122P1_FD_26743 | JGI IMG/M metagenome (IMG submission 26743) | reverse complement strand
GAGCCGGTGAAACTCTGGGGAAGCTTACTCCATGTATAAAGGGAGAGTGGGAATTAGCCAATTTGCATACTCTTTTCCCGGCCGAGATTACCGCTTCACTTATTCAAGGGATTCAAAAAATGGGTCGGAAAATCAAAGGATTTGACCACCTCGATGCGCTTTTGTCAGGCGTAGAAACCCGCACCTCTTCTCCCGTTCGAATCTTGCGAGGGGAGCACTATCAAAGCGAAGTTAAAGGCATCTATCCATGTGGAGAGGGAGCCGGATATGCGGGAGGAATCACTTCTGCGGCAATAGATGGGATTAAAGTGGCAGAAGCAATTCTGGAAAGTCTTTCCCAAGTTTGACCACGGCGTCTAAATATGCTATAATACAAGGGTGATTGTATCATCGGGACAAGGAAAAACCGATGGAAAAGAAAAATAACATGAAATCGATGATAGCCGATGAGCGTCCTTATGAAAAGTGTGAACGCTTTGGTGCAGCAAATCTTACAGATGTAGAATTGCTTGCTATCTTGCTTAGAACGGGAACAAAAGGAGAAAGCGCGCTTTCTTTGGCGGAGAAAATTTTGTATCCTGTTTTTTCCCATGATGGGATATTAAACATTCACAGTTGGACCCCGGAACAACTATCAAAGTTGCGTGGTATTGGTCGGGTAAAGACGATTCAGATTGCTTGTTTGTGCGAACTCTCAAAACGGTTAGCCAAAGCAACGGCCGGTAAAGAGTTGAATTTTTCTACTCCTTCCTCAATCGCAAATTATTACATGGAAGACATGCGTCATGCTAAGCAAGAGATTATGAAATTGTTACTGTTGAATACCAAATCTCGTCTAATTGGTGAATCGAACATCTCTAAAGGTACGGTAAATGCTTCCCTTGTTTCCCCCCGCGAGTTGTTCATTGAAGCACTACAAAAAAATGCCGTTTCAATTATCTTACTGCATAATCACCCTAGCGGTGATCCAATGCCAAGCAAGGACGATATATTGTTAACGAAAAGAGTGTCTGATGCCGGTGGGTTGATTGGCATCACGTTGTTAGATCATATTATTATAGGCAATCAATGTTATTGTAGTTTGCGAGAGCAAGGATTGTTTACAATCTCAAAGGAATCCTAAATCATGACAAAAAAAAGATATGGGTTAGATATTGGAACCTATAGTATTAAGTTGTTTGATCAAAAAAGCGCCAAAGTATGGACTACGAAAAATGTAATTGCCATAAAGGATAAAACGGAAGTAGTAGCAGTGGGCGATAAGGCTTATGAGATGTATGAAAAGACCTCTTCTGATGTACGGTTTATATTCCCTATGAAAAGTGGCATTATTACTCATTTTAAAACGATGCAGTATTTGCTTAACCAGCTAGTCTGGGAAAAAGCGCCGTTCACCAAAGGAGCGGAATATCTACTGGCAGTACCTACTGATGTCACCGAGGTAGAGAAGCGTGCTTTTTGTGATTTGGTCTCCCTTTCGGCGGCCAAAGCAAGATCGATTCGGATTGCTGATCGAAGTATTGCCGATGCGATTGGCTGTGATATTGATATCTGGCGGACAGATGGTGTGGTAATTGCTAACTTCGGTGGTGGAACTACAGAGCTTACCCTGCTTTCTAAGGGAGGGATTGTACTAAACCGCCTTATGCAAACCGGTGGCGATTATTTTGATTTGGCGCTCATAAGTTTTGTAAGGCGACATTATGATTTGTTGATTGGACGTCACAGTGCGGAGCGATTGCGGAGGGAAATTTCCTTATCTGATACGGAAGATGAAAAAGGAGGTATTTATGCTTCCGGCCGTGATATCGCTTTAGGTATTCCAATGAAACGAGCCATTCCTATGGCTTTACTTAGAGATTTTATGAAAGAGCTATTGGAAGATGCGGTACAAGGTATTGTAAATATTATCAGTCGGACTTCCGCCGATATTCGACAAGGAATCCTTAAAAATGGTATTTATCTCACCGGTGGTTTAGCTAAAACGATCGGATTATCTGCTTACATTGAGGAGAGAACCGGTATCCCGGTGAAAATCAGCGAGTATCCACAACACACAGTGGCGATTGGTTTACAAGCAATGATGTTAGAAAAGGAATACAAGGATTTAACGTATGCGATGTTAAATGAAGATTATAGGTGGTTGCAATAAATGAAAAAGACAAATCAAAGCTCTCTAACCAACCGTTATTGGTTGCTGAGTTTATCTTTAATCTGTATCGTGTTGATGTTGTTATCGGTCTTTGCGGAACAAGCCCGCGGACCTTTTCGTCTGTTGGCTAATGTTACCGTAGTTCCCATGCAATCGGGCATCAATCACGTTGGCACCTGGTTGGGAGACTTAAGTGATAATTTCGAGACATTACAAGAGTTACAAGATGAAAATCGGGAATTACATAGTTTGGTTGATGAACTTAGAATGGAAAACCGTCGCTTGATTGAAAATGCCCACGAGCTGGATCGTTTACGAGAATTATATCTATTGGGTCAAAATTATATTGATTATAATCCTATTGGCGCCCGGGTGATTTTTAAGAATCCGGGAAACTGGTTTAGTACCTTTACCATCGATCGTGGTAGTTTTCATGGGGTTAGAGAGGACATGAATGTAATTGCCGGCAGAGGTTTAGTAGGCATCGTCACGGAAGTAGGGCCGACTTGGGCGACAGTAAGATCGATTATTGACGATCAAAGTAATGTCAGCAGCATAGTGACACCGGCCGGAGAACATCTAATTGTCCGGGGCGATTTGTCTTTAATGAACTATGGGAAGATTCGCTTCGAGTTGATGGCTAACAATGATAGCTTAGTGAACGTGGGCAATGATGTGTTTACCTCTCACGTAAGTGATCTGTTTTTACAGGGTATTTTGGTTGGGTATATAACTGAAATCAACGTAGATGCAAACAACTTGACTCGTTCCGGTTACATCGCTCCTTTTGTTGATTTCACCAGCCTGCATGAGGTATTGGTGTTAACCACCACCAAAGCAGATTTCATCCGAGAACAAGGAGAATAATGAAACGAGTAAAATTCCCCAGGCATAAGCGAGTTCTTACCGTCGCAATAATTATTATCATCGGCTACATTTTACAGGGAAGTATTTTTCCTTATCTTGCTTTAGCGAATATCAAACCGAATATTCTCATTATCATCACCGCCTCTTTTGGATTTATGCGAGGATCAAAAGAAGGGATGTTTGTGGGATTTTTCTCAGGATTGCTGATGGATATTCAATTTGGTGAGATTCTTGGTTTTTATGCGATCCTGTATCTGGTACTAGGTTACCTTAATGGATTGTTTGAGCAGGTGTACTACAAAAATGAAACAAAACTTCCCTTGTTTTTGATTGGTGGAAGTAGTCTTATATATGGGTTGCTAATATATTTTCTGCGTTTTGTGTTGAGAGGAGAATTCAACTTTTTCTTCTACTTGCAAAACATCATTCTACCGGAACTAATTTATACAGTCGTGGTTTCTTTGGTATTGTATCGTATTGTTTTACATGTTAACAACAGATTAGAAACCGAAGAGAAAAGGAGTGCGGGAAAGCTTGTTTGAGTATATTGGGAAATCACTAAAAGATATGGCACACAAATTTGTAACATCCAGGCTTTTATTGCTGGTGTTACTCTTTTGTATAGCTTTTGGGTTGCTGATTAATCGTTTATTCTATTTACAGATTGTTAGAGGCCCGGAATTCGCCCAGGATCATATTTTGACGATTCGTAAGTCAAGGGATTTGCCCGGAACTCGCGGCAATATTTATGATCGAAATGGGGTGTTATTGGCGTATAACGAGCTAACCAACGTAGTGATTTTTGAAGATTATCACATCGTTAGAACCGGAGATCGAAGTCGCAACGAAATCCTCAACGAAGTATTGTTGGAAATCAAGGAAATCGTGGAAAGTAACGGAGATGTTATCATTGATAACTTTGGTATCTCCTTAAATGCCCATAATGAATATCATTTTGTTCATGCCAGCGAAACAAGCCGTTTACGCTTTGTCGCGGATGTATTTGGTGAAAGCTTCATTGATGACTTATCGGATGAACAACGTAACGCTTCCGCCGAAGATATTATCTATTACCTGGCCACTAATCGCCGGACGGGTTATGGTATTTACTTAAATGAGCTTCCTCGTGATGTGGTACTGTCCTTGGTCACCATGCGATATGCGATTGCTTTGCACGGATTCCAACAATATATTCCCACTATTTTAGCGACAGATGTAAGTGATAGTACGGTGATTTCGATTATGGAAAATATGGCTCGCTTACCGGGAGTCAGTATTGATCAAAGTTCCCTACGTCGATATGCACATAGTCATTATGTGGCAGCGTTAATGGGTTATACCGGGCCAATTTCTCTTGAAGAGTTGGAAGCCATGCCGGAAGAACAACGGCTCCTTTATTCTCTTACTGACACAGTGGGGAAATCGGGAATAGAACTGGCCATGGAAGAGGTACTTAGAGGAAGTAGTGGTGAAAAGGTTTTTCTGGTCGACCGCCATGGACGAGTTACCGATGTTGTAAGTCATACAGAGCCGGGCGTGGGCAACAACGTCCACTTAACAATAGACATACAATGGCAAAAATATGCCTATCGAATTGCCGAGGAAAAAATGGCCGGGATATTGCTTTCCCGATTGACGCCTCTTTTGGAATATGATCCGCGGGGGGTTGCCAATGCAAGTCATATTATGGTTCCGGTGGGTGATGCGTACTTTAATTTTATTGCCAATAACATCATTGATAGCTCGCGGTTTGGCAGTGCTGATGCCGGACCGGCAGAACAGATTGTTCATACAACTTTTGCTACCAATCGAGATCGGATTATGACTGAGATTCGTCAGGAGATGGCCAATCCGGAAGGGTTGCCTTTACGAGATCTTCCAATAGATATGCAACAGTTTTTAAATCACATTGTGCGGTCAATACTTATGGGTGCACCTCATGTTCTTATGTGGGAGCTTATCGATATCAACGATCCGACTCACCAAGCGTGGATTACCGGTGGAAATATCAACTTCTATCAATATTTGCATCATGCCATCTCGCAGGATTGGATTGATACTTCTCAACTAGTGGACTTTATTCCGGATGCAAGATATTTCGGTACCGAGGTGATTTTCCACGGTGTCTTAAATTATATTCAATATAATTTGTTGAGGGACAGAGTGTTTGATCAACTAATTTATCGTAATTTGATTCGCACCGGCCACATCACCGGTGGGCAGATTTTTGCCATCGTTTATGAACAAGAAGTATTACCGATGGATGAAGGAATTTACCTGGGACTTTTATATGGTGGTTATGATCCGTTCACTTGGTTATACCGAAATATCTACAATATGGTTTTTACGCCCGGACAACTTGCACTATATCCGAGTACTGTTTCGGTAGTAATTAACGACCCTAATACGGGAGAGGTATTGGCTCTGGTTTCTTATCCGGGCTTTGATAACAACCGTTTAGCTAACACGGTGGACAACGCTTATTTTTATAATCTTTCTAATAATTTGTCGCGACCTTTTTACAATAGTGCGACCCAACAACGAACGGCTCCCGGTTCTACTTATAAGATGATAACGGCTGTGGCCGCCCTTTCGGAAGGGATTATTGATTATGGTAAATTTCTACTTTGCCGGGGGGAATTTGATCTGGTAGAACCCAGTCCCAGATGTTGGATTTACCCCGGTGAACATGGGGGATTGGAAGTGGTACAAGCACTATCAGCTTCCTGTAATGTCTTCTTTTATCATATCGGTTTTATTGGCGGCTTCAATGAATTAGGATCTTTCTGTGATATCCGCGGAACAGATTTTTTGGCAAGGTATGCCGATGCTTTTGGGTTGGGCTCGGTAACAGGGTTAGAAGTTCCTGAAACACCTCCCCAGATTTCTGATGAAATCGCGATACTTACGGCGATTGGACAGGGGAATAATAACTTTACAGTTAGTCAGTTAAGTCGATACGCGGCTACCGTCGCAAATCGAGGAGAATCCCCGGAATTGACTTTAGTTCTAAAAACGACAGATCCTAATGGTTTATTGATTACGAGAAATCAAACCAATCGAATGAATGAGTTAGATCATGTGACAGAAAGAACTTGGGATTTGATTCATCAAGGGATGCGGGAGATGGTTTTATCTCATGGCTCCACCAGAGGTCAGATGGGCATTCCAATGGCCGGAAAAACCGGGACAGCTCAACAAAGTTTGATTAATCCGGACCACGGTTTATTTGTTGGTTTTGCTCCCATCGATAACCCGGAAATAGCCATCGCGATACGGATCACCAATGGATACACTTCCGCCTATGCCGTAGATTTAGCTAGGGATATTGTTAATTTGCTCTATGGCTTTGTAGAGGAAGACGAGGTGATTACCGGAACAGCAACCCCTACCGAACTGCATCTGGGAGTACAACAAGATTAGGCTTAGAAGATATGAAGGTTGAACTACTGTTCAACCGCATTGACTATGTTAATCGGATGAGAACGCAGCAAGGCATTTCCGAACGTCAGAGCAGGGTACTACCTTACTATAGAACCGATAAAAGAAAGAGTGGCAAATTATGAAAAATATACATAATATCTTTGAAAAATATCATATCCGCCATTATAATTTTGGTTTAATCCTATTGGTCATCTCTATTGCCATGATTGGTGTTTTCATGGTAGGAAGTGCGGCACCGGCTCTGATGGATGTGCAGTTAAGTGGTGTCATTGGGGGGATTATTTTAATGGTCGTGATTTCTCTAATTGATTACAAATGGGTGCTCAAGTTTTACTGGCCAATGTATATTGTCAACCTTGTGTTATTATTATCAGTTGCTCTTTTCGGCACAGAAGTGAATGGAGCGACCAGATGGTTGCGGATTGGCGATTGGTTGCAATTTCAACCGACTGATTTAACTAAGATTATTGTCATCTTATTTTTTGCCAAGTTTTTTATGATGCGAAAAGAGCAGATTAATAAGTTGTCCATTTTACTGCAGGGGCTCGGGTTGCTCTTTCCGTCCTTGGTTTTGGTCTATCGACAACCGGATTTTTCTAATATGGTTACGATTTTAATCGTTTTTTGTGTAGTGGTTTATCTGGCCGGATTAAGTTATAAGATTATCGGCTCGATATTGGCTGTAGCGATACCGGCAGCGGCGGTTTTTCTCACCATTGCGATTCAACCGAATCAAACGTTTATTCAAGGATTTCAACAGGATCGAATTTTGGCTTGGTTGAATCCGGAAGAATTTGCCGATGCGACAGCTTTTCAACAGATCAACTCAGTTATCGCCATCGGTGCCGGGCAGTTGTTTGGTAAAGGATACAACAATGATTCGCCCAGCTCATTGAAAAATGGAAATTTCATTCTCGAATCTCAAACAGATTTTATTTTTGCAGTTATTGGAGAAGAATTAGGATTTGTGGGTTGTTCAATAGTCATTCTTTTGTTATTATTAATTGTGATAATATGTATTTCTATTGGGATGAGAGCAGATGATTTAGCCGGACGTATTATTTGTGGCGGAATCGGTTCTTTAATCGGGATACAAAGTTTTATCAACATTGCGGTAGCCACTCAGATGATTCCAAACACCGGACTTTCTCTACCTTTTGTTAGTTATGGACTTACATCTGTGATTAGTTTTTTCATCGGGATCGGATTTGTTCTAAATGTCGGGCTACAGCCTAAAAATATACAGCGTAGAGGAGATGTACCATTATGAACATAGGACTAGTTGCACATGATGCAAAGAAAAAGTTGATGCAAAACTTTTGTATTGCATATCAAGGGATTTTGACAAAGCACAATCTTTTTGCCACTGCAACCACGGGACACCTTGTAGAAAATGTAACCAATTTGAATATACAAAAGTATTTAGCCGGTCATTTAGGGGGGCAAAAACAGATTGGTGCTCAGATTGAGCAAAACGGAATGGATCTGCTCATTTTTTTCCGTGATCCGTTGACTCCCCTGTCCCATGAACCGGATGTAAATAATATTGTCAGATTATGTGATATTTATAATATTCCCATTGCGACCAATATCGCGACAGCGGAAGCACTTATCTTAGCCTTAGATAGAGGAGATTTAGATTGGCGTGAAATGTATCGGTAATAAAAGATTCTTTCTGGTACTGCTCGGGACTGTTTTACTTATTTTACTTAGCGGTTGCTCTCCCGAAGTAGAAGAAATAGATTCTCATCAACTGATTGTGGCGTATGAATCCGATTTGTTCAATCGAAGTTTCAATCGAGGCAGGCTGTTTGCGATGTCTCTTTGTGTATCTTCGGAAGATGTGGGCATGCCGGGGTTTTCTATTGACGGTTTGACTATGTCAGCGGGTCTATTTGATATTTCCAACCGCGAAGTTGTTTTTTCATACGGCCTCCATGAAAGATTGTACCCTGCCAGTACGACAAAGATTTTAACAGCATATGTGGCTCTCATATACGGCGATTTAGATGATATGGTGATAGTAGGCGAGAATGCTTTAAACCTACCATATTATGCTCAAATGGGCGGCTTACAGGTAGGCGACCAAATACTTCTTTCCTCTTTGATTGCCGGTAGCTTGCTTCACTCCGGTAATGATAAGGCAATTACCATAGCAGAGCATATTTCCGGTAGTGAATTAACGTTTGTAGAACTCATGAATGATGTTGCCGAAAATATCGGAGCTACTAATTCAAATTTTGTTAATTCTCATGGCTTGCATGATAGTAATCAGTTTTCTACCATTTATGATTTGTATTTGATATTCCAAACTGCTTTAACGAATTATCGTTTTGTCGAGATTATTTCTTTGCCTTCATACATTGCCACAATTACCGACGCATATGGTAAGGTGCGGCAAATCGAATGGTTCCCGACCAATTTCTATGCCAATAATTGGGCGATCCCGCCGGAGAATGTTACTGTTATTGGCGGAAAAACAGGCACTACGAATGAAGCAGGTGCAGGTGTAGTTTTATTAAACAAAAACCATCAGCAATTGCCATTTATTTCAATTATCATGGGTGCTCCGACGCGAGATGAATTGTATCAATATATGACTTGGTTATTGAATGTAGGAGTTTCCGGACACTGAGTCTTAAACTTAAGAGACAAAGATGTGTGCAAGAGAGTTCCCGAGAGTGCTCTTCTTTACAAAGGAGTTAGATTGTCATGAACCGTAAGGAGAAATCCGTCCCTTTAGGAAGTTACAAACGCAAGCGTGAATTTAATATTGGATTGGTCATCTTTGCCGTGATTTTCATTTATTTATTCGTGACGGTATTCATGTATACAACTCGGCAACGCATCTCTATTTTTGAAGTCAGATTGGGCAATATTTCTCGGGATACCACCTACTTAGGAGTTGCATTACGTGAGGAAACGGTTATTGCTTCCGAGTTATACGGGTACATCTATTACTTACAGAGTCCACGAAGTCGGGTTCGATTTGGGAGCCAATTGTATGCCATCAGTCCGACTCAGTTACAATTGGAAATAGCTCCCGCAGACGAGCCGGAAGAGTTGCCATATGATGCCAGAACAGATTATCAAAACCTTGTTTTACGCTCTCAGCATTTCAACGAAAATTTTAGTTTACAACGATTTTCCATGATTTACTCTTTTCGGGATGAAATATTGTATGTTCCACCTGAAGAGGTGGCACGACGAAAAATAGCAGAAATAGATGCTATTTATACCGCAAGTTATGGATTAGCGGAGATTGTTCCTGCTTCCCGGGATGGTATTTTAGTTTTGCGGATAGATGGCATGGAAAATGTTACAAAAGATAATTTTACGGCTGAGATATTTGATCGGGCAAATTATGAATTCACAAGTCTGCAAGATGAAATGCGAATTGAAGCCGGCAATCCGGTTTACAAAGTGGTAACTAGCGAGAGATGGGGAATTGTAATTCATATAGATCATGATATGGCTTCTTACTTAGGAAGCATGTCGTGGGTTAATATTCGCATAGAACTAGATCAAGAGACGTTATGGGCGGTTCCAACCATAATCCGTCACGGAAATCAGTACTTCGCTTATTTAAGCTTAGACTCCGCAATGGTTCGATATGCAGAAGAGCGATTTTTAAATATAGAATTATTATTGGATGAACCACAAGGATTGAAGATTCCTCGTAGCGCTGTAATTGACAAGGAATTTTTCCTTGTCCCGTCACGTTTTCTTTCTGTTAACGAAGTCGGCGGTTTAACTGTTTATGTACAGGATGGCGAAACAATTATCCCCCGGACAGTAATTCCTTATCGGGTTACTGCGGATGGATATTATTATCTTGATTCCTTACTGTTTGAACGTGGGAGCCATCTTGTCGATTTGGAAACGGGGGCTACCTTTACCTTGCGAGGGTCTTCCTCTCTACAAGGTGTCTTTAATATCAATCGAGGATATGCCGTTTTTCGTCCGATTACTATTTTGAGTGAAAACCATGAGTATTTTATTGTACGCGAAGGAGACCCTCATGGATTGGTAAATTTTGATCGAATAGTACGTGATGGTCGTTCGGTCCGAGAACTGGAAGTAGTTTTCTAATAGAGTATTCCAATTGAGTACTCTCGGAAACTCAGCCATAAAGATGCGTGCAAGGGAGTTTCCGAGAATGCTCTAATTCAATAAGGAGATATATGCTCATGATAAAAGAGAACTTGGTAAAAATTGAAGCGAGTATTCAAGCTGCTTGTGTGCGTTCCGGTCGGAAACGAGAGGATGTTACTTTGGTGGTGGTGAGTAAAACTCAATCTGTAGATACGATTAAAGAGGCATATGATGCTTCAATTCGGGTTTTCGGTGAGAACAGAGTACAAGAGTTGATTGAAAAATATGCATTATTGCCTGCTGATATAAGATGGCATATGATTGGTCATCTGCAAACTAATAAAGTTAAACCTTTGATTGGAAAGGTCGAACTGATTCATTCGCTAGATTCTTTGCGTTTGGCAGATACAATTAACAAAGAGGCAGGGAAGCAAAATGTCGTAGTCGATGTGTTAATCGAAGTAAACGTAGCCAGTGAGGATAGCAAATTTGGTTTTTCGTTAGGAGAGGTGACATCATTCATTGAAAAGGTCGCTAAAATGCCTCATCTTAGAGTTTGTGGACTTATGACAATTGCCCCTTTTGTCGATAATCCGGAAGAAAATCGACAAGTTTTTAGGGCGTTACGAAAATTATTGGTTGACATTAACGACAAAAACGTAGATAATATTGCTATGGGTGTACTCTCCATGGGGATGACCAATGATTATGAAGTTGCGATTGAAGAAGGTGCAACTATAGTACGAATCGGAACAGCGGTC
>JGI20163J26743_11537913_pt1 | contig 11328 bp, 10 predicted proteins | sample TergutCu122P1_FD_26743 | JGI IMG/M metagenome (IMG submission 26743) | reverse complement strand
TTAGACATGGCTGGGCAAGCCCACCCGCCTCATCCGACAGGTTGGGCTCGAGGTGAAATAATTGTGATTTCGTTTACTATATAGTAAGGTATCAAAAAATCCGCCAGTTTCAGTTTCTCAATATGAGGGGATGATTGATGTGTCTTATGAGTCCCAGTAAGACACATCAATCATCCCCTTGCCGCACTCCTTGTATGTAAAATTTTTCCAAAATCCCCATTTACAAATTATATATAAATTTTCTCTTTTATAATCAAAGAAAATTTTTAATTTGTTTTTGTGGAGGAAAATAATATGATTGCTAATATTATTTTGATAGACACGATACGGGTTGCTCAAAATGGTGATAGTGAATCAATGTTAATTATACTAAAGCAGTTTTGTCCGCTATTAAACAAATATGCAAGTATTTTTCCCATACTATCTCTATCTATTGCTTTCTAATTCAAGGACAGTGCTGTTTCCTTGTAAATCTATTACGTACATACGCCATGTATCTGCTGATCTGTAGATAATATGATTATGGGCAACAGCAAAATCCCAAATATTTGTTGCTAAGATTCGACTACCACGACTATCCCTATTTATTAAATGAAGATTAGTATCAGGAATACCCATGTCATCTTCAGGTTCGGCAGTAATTTCAATAACTATAATATGATTTCCAATGAGGCTTATTCGTCTGATGTTAGAAAAATCACCAATAAGTTTTATTTCTCCTGTTTTAAAATTGAAATTTAAAAGATTATCATATAAATTTACCCAATAAATAGATTCACCATTATAAATGAAAGTTTCAGTGGCTTCATTAATAATGCGTATACGATTTTCTCCTTCTAGATTTGTTTGATATATATAACCATCACTTCCGAAAATGATGCGATCATTTTTTGGATCAATATAAAAGCTACTGATTAAATCATCATTTTCAATTAATAAACGTGCTTCTTTCGTTTCCTTATCAAAAACATATAAATCAATGCCCCAACGATCCTCTGTAGATGTCCACCTTCGAAAGTATATTAAATTATCCACGATTGTTTTTAAATTGTCTGTTTTACCGGCAACATTCCCTCCTGTTTTTTAATTTTTTGCTTGAAAAAATGGTTACAGTTATCTGGACGTAACGACATCTTCAACCTGTCCATAGTTAAAAGTGCCGAACTGCGTTTCAATTTTTCTTGCTATAAGTTAAAGAGATATTTAATTTGAATTTGTAAACAGATTATATTAACTATACATAATTTTATATTTATACAAATATATAAAAAACTATTGAATTTTTATGCACGCTAATGTATAATTATGATCATATAAGTTCTATTTTTAGGAGGCTTTAAAATGAAAGTAGGAATCGTGGGTGCTAGTGGATTTACCGGGCTTGAATTGGTGCGGATTTTACTGAGGCATCCCCATGTAGAATTAGAATTATTAACTTCTGAAACCTTTGTAGGTCAGGGACTAAATGAAATTTACCCCAGTATAGGTTGGGATTTTAATATGAAACTTGAAGAGTTTCATATTGATAAAGCACTGGAACGATGTGATATTCTATTTTTAGCCCTTCCTCATGGTTATTCCTCAGGAGTAGCTTTAAAGGGTTATGAAAAAGAAAAATTAATAATAGATCTGGGTGCAGATTTTAGACTAAAAGAAATAGAAAATTATACTTCCTGGTATGAAACGGAGCATAAAGCACCTCACTTATTAAAGGAAGCAGTTTATGGTCTTCCTGAGCTATACAAAGAAGAGATAAAAGGTGCCAAGATTATTGCTAACCCGGGCTGTTATCCCACAAGTGCCATTCTTGCCTTGTCTCCATTGTTTTCTAGTGGACTAATTGAACCTAGGGGTATAATAGTAGACTCTAAATCAGGAGTATCCGGTGCCGGCAGGAAGGCAAATGCTGTAACACACTTTAACAGTGCCAGTGATAACATCAATCCCTATGGAGTTGCTAAACATAGGCATACACCGGAAATTGAGCAGGAACTATCACTTATTGCAGAAAACCAGGTTACTATAACTTTTACACCTCAACTGGTTCCCATTAACAGAGGGATACTAAGTACATGTTATGCTACTTTGATAAAAGATATTAGCGAGACTGAAATCCGACAACTATATAATGAATTTTACCAAAATAAGCCCTTTGTAGGGATACTTCCGGAAGGAGTATGGCCCCATACAAAATGGGTATCCGGCAGTAACAACTGCTTAATAAACTTTAAAGTAGATGCAAGAAACAATAGAATTATTGTAGCTTCAGTAATTGATAACCTAATCAAAGGTGCTTCAGGTCAAGCTGTACAAAATATGAATATAGCTCTGGGAATAGATGAAACCACAGCACTCCAAAATCTAACCATTTATCCATAACATAAGTATAAATGACAACAACCTTAAGTTATTGTCATCTTTCACTAAAAGTTGTTATTTGGTTGTAAATATTTTCAATTGTCAATTGTCAATTATCAACTGTCAATTGAACCACAAGGGGGTTTTAATTATGGTAGAATATAAATTTATTGATAACGGGATCTCAACTGTTCAAGGAATAAAATCATCAGGTATTCATGGTGGACTTAAAAAAGTAAAAAAGGATTTTGCAGTAATTTACTCCGAAGTAAAAGCTGCAGCAGCCGGAGTATTTACAGAAAATGCAGTTAAAGCAGCTCCGGTATTAGTTACAAAAGAGCATATAGAAAACTCTGGTGGTTTTTGCAGAGCTATTATAGTAAATAGTGCCAATGCAAATGCGTGTACCGGTAAATTGGGATTTGAAAATGCAAAAGAAATGACTAGAATATTGGCAGAGGAACTACATATTGACCAACAAGAGGCTTTAGTATCATCTACTGGTGTAGTAGGCGTTCAACTGCCTATGGACAAAGTATCACAAGGCATCAAAAAAGCGTGTGCTGCTTTAATTGTTAATAATGCAGGTGATGCAGCGGAAGCAATAATGACTACCGATACTTTTCCAAAAGAAGTAGCAGTTGAAGTGGAAATAGGCGGAAAAATTGTGAAATTAGGTGGTATAGCCAAAGGTTCAGGTATGATTCATCCCAATATGGCTACAATGTTAGCATTTATTGCCACAGATGCGGCAATCAGTCCTGATATTCTTCAGGAAGCGTTGTTAGAAGCAGTTGATGAGACATTTAATATGATATCTGTAGATGGTGACACAAGCACGAATGACATGGTATTAGTATTAGCAAATGGGCTTGCAGGAAACAAACCTATTACCGAAAAAAATGCAGATTATCACATACTTACAAAAGCCTTATCAGCCCTTTGTTTCAAACTAGCTGAACTAGTTGTGAGAGATGGGGAAGGTGCAACTAAATTTATTACTGTAAAGGTTTTAAACGCATTATCAATAAAGGATGCCAGAAAAGCTGCCAGATGTGTTACAACTTCGGCATTGGTAAAGACAGCAATTTTTGGTGAAGATGCAAATTGGGGTAGAGTGATGGTTGCAGTAGGATATTCCGGAGCTAACTTTAATCCTGACACTGTAGAAATGTATATTGAATCAAGTGCAGGCAAAGAGCAAATGATGAAAGACGGTATGGGGCTTGCTTTTAGTGAAGAAAATGCCAGAAATATTTTAAACCAAAAAGATATAAGTCTCATAGTTGATTTGAATATGGGAACTTTTGAGGCTACTGCTTGGACTTGTGATTTTTCTTATGATTATGTAAAAATAAATGCTGATTATCGTTCATGAAAGGATGTTAAAATAAATGGATATTACACCTTTACAAAGAGCCAATGTATTAGTTGAAGCTTTACCATATATTAAGGAGTTTTACGGGAAGACAATAGTAATAAAATTTGGTGGTCACGCTATGATAAACGAGGAGTTAAAACAAGCCGTGGCAAAGGATTGCGTACTAATGAAATATGTAGGAATGAATCCGGTAATAGTCCATGGAGGCGGACCGGAAATAAATAAACTTCTTGACAAACTTGGCAAAGAGTCCACTTTTATAAACGGACTTAGAATAACTGACGCTGAGACCATGGAAGTTGTGGAAATGGTTTTGGTGGGTAAGGTTAACAAATCGGTTGTTGGTTCTATTACCCGTAGCGGAGGTAAGGCTTTAGGGTTTAGTGGAGAGGACGGTAAACTAATCGAGGCAATTCCTCATATAGTTACTTCAAAAAACGATGAGGGAGAGACTATAACTCACGATTTGGGTTATGTTGGCGATGTGAAAAAGATAAACCCTGAGATAATAAAATCAGTTATTGAACAAGGTTATATACCTGTTATTTCTCCTATAGGGGTAGATGATAGTGGCCAAAGTTACAATATTAACGCTGATTATGTAGCCGGAGAAATGGCCAAGGCCTTGGAAGCAGATAAGATGATATTACTAACTGATGTAAAGGGTATCTTACGGGATAGAAACGATGATAATTCTTTAATCTCAGTATTGTGTGCCGGGGAAGTTCCTGAACTTATGGAAAAGGGAGTTATTTCAGGAGGAATGATTCCCAAAATCCAATGTTGCATCCAGGCACTTAAGGGTGGCGTGAAAAAGACGCATATCATAGATGGCAGAGTTCCCCACTCGCCTTTATTGGAAGTCTTTACAAATGAAGGTGTAGGAACTATGGTGGAGTTATAAATTTTTAATTGAACTTAGAATCGGGGTGAAAAGGTGAATAATAGCGAAATTTTAGAGCTTGGTACAAAATATGTGATGAATACTTATGGTAGATTTCCAATTGCTTTGGTAAAAGGAGATGGCAGCAAAATATGGGATGCTGATGGAAAACAATATATAGACTTTGTTGGAGGTTTGGCTGTTACTTCTTTGGGACATTGTCACCCTGAGGTAACTGCAGCTATGTATAAACAAGCCCAAGAATTGGGACACACTTCTAATCTTTATTGGATTAAGCCACAAGTTGAACTTGCGAAACTTCTGGTGGAAAATAGTGTTTTTGATAAGGTATTCTTTGCTAATAGTGGAGCAGAAGCAAATGAAGGAGCAATAAAACTTGCACGAAAGTATTCTAACAACAAGTATGGCTCAGATAGATATGAGATAATTACCATGAAAAGTTCTTTCCATGGAAGGACCATGGCAACTCTTACAGCTACAGGACAAGAAAAAGTACAAAAGGGTTTTGCTCCTTTACTGGATGGATTTAAATATGTACCTTTTAACGATATAAAAGCTTTAGAAGTTGCTATCACAGAAAAAACATGTGCTGTTATGATTGAACCTGTCCAAGGAGAAGGTGGAGTACACGTTGCTCACAACAAGTACTTGCAAGAAATTGAGCAGTTGTGTAAAGAAAAAGATCTGCTTTTAATTGTGGACGAGATACAATGTGGTATGAGCCGAACAGGAAAATTGTTTGCTTATGAACATTCTGGAATAAAACCTCAGATAATGACCCTGGCTAAAGCCTTAGGTAATGGTACCGCAATAGGCACCATGCTGGCTGTGGATGAGGTGGCACAGTCATTTGGCCCAGGAGACCATGCTTCAACTTTTGGAGGAAATTTCCTGGCATGTTCGGCAGGTAAAATCGTATTAGAGATTATGCTTAGGGAAGGATTTTTTGAAAATGTTGCAGCTATAGGTAACTATACAATAGATAGGCTAAATGAGCTTAAAAAAGAGTATCCGATAATTAAAGAAGTTCGCGGATTAGGATTACTAATTGGTGTTGAAATAGAAGGTGAAAGTTTGCCGATAGTAAAAAAAGCAATGGAGAAAGGGTTGCTTTTAAGTGCTGCCGGTGGAAGTGTTGTAAGATTTTTACCAAACTTAACTGTTGATAAGCAAACAGTTGATGAGGCTGTGGAAATATTTAAGAGTATTATTTCTGGAGATGAAAAAAAGTAAATTCTAGCAATATAATATATTGACATTACATTTAATGTAATATGGAGGGAACAACATGGAATTCAATGAAAAAATAGCCGGAGGTTTAAAGGGTAGAGACTGTTTATGTTTAACAGACTTTTCTGAGGAAGAATTGTTTTATATTATGGACCTGGCAACATATATCAAGGATAAGACTAAAAAAGGAGAACCTTATCCTGTATTACAAGGTAAAACCTTAGGTATGATTTTTAGTAAATCTTCAACAAGAACAAGGGTATCTTTTGAAGTGGGAATGGTACAACTTGGAGGATATCCAATCTTTTTAAGTGAAAACGATATGCAGCTTGGAAGGGGAGAGACTATGGGAGATACTGCAAAAACCCTTTCTCGTTATTTGGATGGTATCATGATTAGAACATTTTCTCATAAAACTGTTATTGAACTTGCGGATAATGCCAGTATTCCGGTTATTAATGGTTTGACTGATTTATTACATCCCTGTCAGATACTTGCTGATTTACTTACAATCAAGGAAAAGAAGGGTACATTAAAAGGTTTGAAAATGACCTATATAGGTGATGGAAATAATATTGCTAATTCATTGCTTACAGGATGTGCTATGGTTGGTATGGATATTGCTGTTGTGGCACCATCGGGGTATGAACCGGAAAAATCTATAGTTGCAGATGCAAAATCCATTGCTAAAAAAAATGGATCTAAAGTAATTATAGATAATAATTTACAGGATATAATTGAGGGATCAGATATTGTTTATACAGATGTTTGGACCAGTATGGGGCAAGAAAAAGAAACACAAGAAAGACTAAAGGTATTTAATAAGTACCAAGTTAACTCTGAAATATTAAAGAGAACTAAAAAAGATGTTCTAGTAATGCATTGTTTACCAGCCCATAGAGGCGAAGAAATTACTGCAGAAGTTATAGATGGTCCGAACTCAGTAGTTTTTGATCAAGCAGAAAACAGAATGCATGCCCAGAAAGGTCTAATGGCAGCGGTACTGTAGTTGAGAGGTTATTTCCCGGGGTGCCAGATTGAACATATTTTCCCCTACTTGTCACTCTGAAGGTAACGAAGAACCTTCCTGAAAGATTCTTCAGGATTTTCAGAGTGACAGGTGTTAAAAAACTAAAAATTTGTTTATAGTTAAGGATATTATTCTGTGCTATACTATACGAGGCAAAAGTTTTACTAAATATATGCTTTTATTTAAGAAGCAGATGAGGGAGAATAAGTATATTATGAGTTATTTAGAAGCTATTATATTTGGAGTTGTTCAGGGTATTACAGAATTTCTGCCAATTTCCAGTACAGCTCATATTATTTTAACTGCTATTATTCTAGGCTATGAATTTCCAGGTTTGGCTTTTGAAGTTTTTCTGCACCAGGCTTCGGTTTTGGCTATTATATTGTATTTTAGAAAAGATTTAGTGCAGGTAGTTTCAGGATTTTTCTCTTATTTTAAAGAAAAAAATCAGGTAAATAAGGTTCACTTTTATTTTGGATTATATATAATTGTAGCTACAATTATTACTGGTGGCTTGGGTCTTTTGATTAAAGATTTGAGTATGGATTTCATGAAATCACCGAATTTTATAGCAGTAGCTCTTACAATTACGGGCTGTCTTTTAATTTTTATTGAACGTTTTCACAAGTATGGTAGCAGGATAGAAAAGGACATGACATTTCTTGATTCAATTGTAGTAGGTTTAGCACAAGCCATAGCTGTTTTACCAGGACTTTCACGTTCAGGACTTACTCTAATTTCCGGCTTGTGGGTAGGTTTATCCAGAGAAACTGCAGTAAAATATTCTTTCTTGCTGGCGATACCTGTAATACTCGGTGCATCGGTTCTGGCATTTGGGGATGTAAGTGCCGGTATGTGGGCGGAGATTGGTTTTGGTCCTCTAATAGTAGCTTTTGCTGCAACATTTGTTTTTTCTATGATAGGAATCATTTGGTTAATTGATTTCTTGAAAAAGAGCAAATTGGTATACTTTGCAGCTTACTGCTTTATAGTTGCTATCCTGATCTTTTTATTCCTTGATTCAACAGTTGTTTTTGGATAATCTTAGAAAGCGACCCAGGAAGGCACCCTGCCACCTGGGTTTAAATTTCTTATCCTTCTACCTAAATTCCGCATACGTTTAACATATACACGTATAAAGTTAGCTGTGGCAATGGCTTTTGTAAACGATAAAACAAATGTATATGATAATATATAATATACATTTGGCAATTGCACTTCACAAAGCTTGTAATGACAAGGGTTAAGCTGTGTATATGTTAATTGAGTGCGGAATTTAGGCTTCTAGCAAAAAACCAGGATACAACCTTTAAAGTTTTATGATAAAATAAATGAAATGGTGTATCATGTAGGAGGTATATGCAATGAAATATAACAAACTAGGCTTAACAGATATCTCGGTTTCTCAATTATGTTTTGGGGTTTTGCCCATGGGTCCTTTACAGGCAAATATCTCTCCGGAAAAGGGAGGTATCTTGATTAGGCAAGCTCTGGAAAATGGTATCAATTTCCTGGATACGGCTGAGCTGTATGGAACCTATGAGCATATTTTAAAAGGAACTAAAGGTTTTTCAGGTGAAGTTGTTATAGTTTCAAAATCTTTTGCACCGGATTATAAAGGCATGGAAAACGCTATTCAAGGAGCTCTTAAGGCTTTAAACAGAGATGTAATTGATGTCTTCCATCTACATGCAGCTAGGGTAACTACTAAAGTTTTTGAAGAGAGAGCAGAAGCTTTGCAGTGTATCCTAGACTATAAGGAAAAGGGCTATGTTCGTGCTGCGGGGATAGCTACTCATAATGTTGAAGTGGTGGAACTGGCATCAACTAAACCTGAAATTGATGTGATACATCCTTTAATTAATATGACCGGCAGAGGTATACTAAATGGTACTGCTGCAGATATGGCTAAAGCTATTGAAAAATGTGCCTTAGCTGGTAAAGGAATATATGCAATGAAGGCTTTGGCAGGGGGAACATTAATAGATCAATTCTTTGATGCAGTCAGCTTTGTAAGAAATCTTAAGGGAATTCATTCAATGGCTGTAGGTATGATAGATGAGGAAGAGCTTAAATTAAATCTAAAAATATTTAATGATGAAATTGTAAGTTCTGATATGATGCCTGTATTAAAAAATGTCAAAAAAATATGTGTTTTGGATGTTCTCTGTAAAAAATGTGGAATTTGCTTAAAAGCATGTCCTAATAATGCTCTGGAAATAAGAGATAAAAAGGTAATAGTAGATGATGATAAATGTATACTTTGTGGTTATTGTCATCCAGTTTGTCCTGAGTTTGCCATTAGGAGAATATAATTAACATAACCGGGTTATAAGAAAATACTTGAAAAACTGCAAGTTATTATGCAAGTATTTTTAAGAATATTTAAAGAGGAGGCAGATAAATGAGAAAAAAAGTAATAATAATGGGAGCAGCAGGAAGAGATTTTCACAACTTTAATACTTACTTTAGAAATAATGATAGCTATGAGGTAGTAGCATTTACAGCTACACAAATTCCAAATATTGATGGTAGAAAATATCCAGCCTCTTTAGCAGGAGAACTATATCCTCAAGGTATTCCAATCTATGACGAAAAAGATTTAGTTTCACTTATTAAGGAACATGGAGTTAACCAGGTAGTATTTGCTTATAGTGATGTATCCCATAATACAGTTATGGCAAAAGCCTCTACTGCTTTAGCGGCGGGAGCTGATTTTCGCTTAATGGGACCTGATGCAACTATGTTAAAAAGTACTGCCCCGATTGTGGCAGTTTGTGCTGTAAGAACAGGTGTAGGTAAAAGTCAAACTACACGTAGAGTTGCAGAATTGTTAAAGAAGTTAGGCAAAAAAATAGTAGTGGTTCGCCATCCTATGCCTTATGGAGACCTTGAAAAACAGATTTGCCAGCGTTTTGCTTCCTATGAGGACCTAGAAAAACATAACTGTACTATAGAAGAGAGAGAAGAATATGAACCTCATTTAGCAAAAGGTTTTATTGTTTATGCAGGAGTTGATTATCAAGAGATACTTAACCAAGCCCAAAAAGAAGCAGATGTAGTGCTTTGGGATGGGGGAAATAATGATGTGCCGTTTTTTAAGCCGGATATTCATATAACCCTTGTTGACCCACACAGACCCGGAGATGAGCTGAATTATCATCCGGGCGAGGCAAATCTAAGAATGGCAGATATTGTGATAATCAATAAAATTGAAACAAGTTCCCTTGAAAATGTAGAGAAGGTTCGTAGCAATGTCCAAAACACTAACCCAAATGCAGTAATTGTGGATGCAGCATCACCTATTTTCGTAGAAAACTATGGAATTTTAAAAGGTAAAAAGGTTCTTGTAGTAGAAGATGGTCCAACTTTGACCCACGGAGATATGGCTTATGGTGCAGGTGCCATTGCAGCAAAGAAATATGGTGCAGCTGAACTGGTTGATCCAAGACCTTATGCACAAGGTACCATACGTGAAACTTTTAATGATTATAATCATCTATCAAATGTTCTGCCTGCCATGGGTTATGGTAAGGAACAAATGGATGAGTTAGAAGAAACAATAGCAAAAGCCGAAGCTGATGTAGTTGTAATAGGGACCCCCATAGACCTTAGACGTATAATAAAGATTGACAAACCGGCAGTAAGAGTTAGTTACGAACTACAAGAAATTGGAGAACCAAATTTAGAAGATCTTTTGCGTGAGAGGTTGAAGTTGTAGTTTCTCAAAAACATTTTAAAAATCCGTTGCATTTAACCAAAAAGCAACCTATAGCCAGAACGAATATTTAAAGGGGGTCTTGATGATGGAAACAATCCTTCAAGAAATTTTGTCTGAGATAAAATCTATTAAATCTGAGGTAGAATCTATTAAGGTTGGTCAAGTAGGATTAGAAGGCAAGATGGACAAGTTAAAAAACTATATGGATAAACTTGAAGAAAATCAAAAGAAGATACAGAATGATTTAAGAGAAATAGATAGAAAAATAGGAGTACGAAAGGAGCAAGCTCAAACCTTTGGTACTTCAGAACACAAAGCATACACAAAATCCTGGGAATTATAATGGGTTAATGAAATACTTTAGGGAGAGATAAATGAAATAAAATAATTGTTTACTATTTATTGTAAAATGATATAATATAGGTATAGGCAATCGAATCCGCAAGATGCGGTTGTCACCGAGAGGATTTAATTTATTTAATCACTCTGCAGTGCATATGCAGGGTGGTTATTTTTTTATCCCGAAGGTCAGGATAGCTATTACTAACATAGAAAACAAAATCATCAATGATAATGCTTCATATGTAGACATAGCATCACCTCCCGTTAGGAAATGAAGGTGACAACCACTCTGCAACATTCGATTGCCTAATCCATACAATATCATAAATGACATATATTTACAATAAAATACTATTTGATTT
>JGI20163J26743_11537921_pt1 | contig 11437 bp, 12 predicted proteins | sample TergutCu122P1_FD_26743 | JGI IMG/M metagenome (IMG submission 26743) | reverse complement strand
TCTGCTATGTACCCGTTTGTTGTTCCAGCAATAATAACTAATGTGTTATTTTTTGCAGCATTTACTACGGCGGGATTAACAGCTAAAGCTTTTCCGATTAATCGTTTACCAGCATGTGAGGTAAGTAGAAATTGTTTCATTTTTTATTTTCTATAATATTAATATCTGTAGAAAGATAAAACGTTTTTGCGTTTTTAAACTGTTGTCGGTTTTTAAAATTTGTTAGTTAAGGTTTCTTTACTGTTCTATCCAATAAATGGGTTACACTTTCTATATAGTTATAGAGTTGGAGTTTGTTGGATCGCGATATTGAGAAGCTAAAAAAGTGGATAATTAACAGAAAGCTTGAAGGTCAATCGGTTAGGTCGATTTGTGTTCAAGTAAAGATTAGTCGAAAAATGTTCTATTACTGGTGGAACCGTTATCAAACAAGTGGCTGGGAAGGTCTTAAAGAAAAACCTAAAGGACGACCCTGTGGAGCTAAACTTGACAAAAATTTAACAGAGAGAATTATAAAATTACGCAAACGCTATGAGTGTGGACCTAACAAAATAGAAGGGTATCTTCATCATAAAAACGTGACTGTTAACCATCATCAAGTCTATAACACAATTTGCCGTGCAGGCTTAAACAATCCCATAGCAAAACCTCGTAAAACTTGGGGAACAAAACGTTTTGAGCGAGAACACAACAATAGTTTATGACAAGCGGATTTTAAGCTCTGTGATGATGACTATTGGATGATCAGTTATCAGGATGATCATTCACGCTTCATTACAGGTTCAGTTAAGATTTGGAGCCCTACTGGTGAGAATGCTATATTATTGCTTGACAGGGCAATTAGACGGTTTGGTGCTCCAGAACAAATTTTAACCGATCAAGGTACACAGTTTAAGCCTGCAAGAGGCGATGGGCTTTCAGCGTTTAAAAGACACTGCATAAAACTGGGTATTGAGCATATTACTGCGAGCATTCGTAGACCCACTACTTGTGGTAAAATTGAAGCTTTTCACAAAGCATACCAAACAGAATCACACCTCTTCAACAAACACTGGACCTTCATAAGATACTACAACTTTACCAGACCACACGAAGGCATAAACTATTTAACACCAGCAGACATATACCTAAAAACAAAAGTGTAACCCTATTTCTGGATAGAACATAAGGTTTCTTTACGATAACTGATAAATAGATGTATTTTTAAAAATGTTTTTGAAGACTTATGGGTATTCAAAATAGATCCCGGACAGGTTTTAGACGTTTGTTATTAACCGTTATGTTAGGGTTTTTGCTTTTGTTGCCTTTGGTGTGTTCATTAGAGTTTCTTAGTGCGGTGGTTCCGTCTAAAGGTGTTATAAAGATAACGCCGTCTGGGGCTGTTATAGGAACTGATAAGATACGTCAAAATGGTAATGTTTACACACTTGCAGAGGATATAATGGGTGATGTTGCTACGGGTTCTGTTTTTATTAACATAGAGCGTGATGACATAGTCTTTGATGGTGCAGGAAAAACCATTCGAGGAACAGATAGCGGCATTGCTATAGGAGTCTATGGAAAAAATAACGTTACTATTAAAAACATTCGTATAATTGATTTTGGAACGGGTATTGAAATGTCTTTTGTCACCCTAACGGATTCAGATAATGAAATGTTTTTTGTCGATTCTTCAAATAGCGCTATTATTGATAGTTATTTTGAAACCAGATGGGGATCTATTGAACTTCGCGGCGTTAAACATTTTGTTTCCGGAAACACTTTTATCGCCAGAAACGGTCTAGGAGCAGTATTTCGGTCTAAGGAAACTATTTTTGGCAATAACAAGTTTATAGATTGCACACTTAGCTACTGGGAATTCGATAGTTCTAACATTATTTCAGATAACACTGTTAATGGTAAACCTTTAGTGATTCTTGAGGGGCAATCAAACAAGATTATAGATGGAGCGGGTATGGTGATTCTTATTAATTGTACAGATATGATAATTAAAAATGTTGATGCTTCACGTTTAAACAATACGTCAGGGTTTAACTATCCTATAGCACTTTTTGGAATAAATAATTCTTTGATTACCAATTGTAAAGGAGCTATAACTATAAGCGCTCACAATAGTCTTATAATTGATAACGAGTTTTCACGAGTAGGTGGCACATGGCAAGCTGCTGCAATGATGCTATCTGGTTCGAACAACACGGTAACGCAAAATTCTATAGTAGGTGTAAATTGTTGTGGTCTTATTGTTAGCGGTTCGCATAATTATATAGAAAAAAACAATATTGTAGCCAGTTCCAACTCTGGTCTTGATAACATTGCAGGTATAACGTTGAGTGGAAGTAGAAATTACGTTTATGAAAATGTTATATCATCTGAAGAAATTGGTCTTAACTTGAGTGGTGAGTATAATATTTTCTGCCAAAATAATGTCACTCTCAAGCATGGAAGGTGGAACATTTATTTGAATAGTGCAATATCTAATGACATTTTGGGAAACAATATTCAAGGGTCGTCTGAATACGCGATTAGTCTTGTCAGTTCTGATTTTAATAATTTTGTTTGGAACAATTTTAGAGATAACACAAAAGTAAATGAAGTCCATGAAACATATTGGATGACTTTTACAAATTCTTCTTATTACGCAGAGTATAATAAATGGGATAATGGTAAAGAAGGGAACCATTGGTCAGACTACAATGGTCAAGATACCAATGGGAATGGTATTGGTAAAACTCCTTATAGGGTCTATGGAAACTTTACAGATAATTATCCGCTTACTCAGCCGTATGACATCAGTAAGATACAAGTCACTTTTGAAAAATGGGATGGTTCATCAATAGATCTGCAAGTACATACTGACCCACAATTACACGCTGATGAAGTGAATGTTTCTAAAGATTTTCTAATTATAGCTATTGCCGCTGTTATAAGTGTAGCCATAATAGCAGTGGTTTGTGTTGTTTTTTTGTGGCGTTTTAAAAATGGTTCTAAAACAAAAGTCGTTTGATATATAAAATTTAAAAATTAAAAAAGAATAAAGATTAGAAGATATTAAAGATGCAAAAGCTTGCGCTTAGTATCTTCGTGGTGGTCTTCTTTTTGCATAACACTCGCGGCAGTAAACTGGCCTGCTACCGTCTGGTTTGAATGGAACATCACATTCGCATCCACAGTCTGCGCAGGTTGCCTTGTGCATCTCTCTGTTACCATATGACATTTAACTATTTCAACTCCTACTACATTTGTGTGTAAGAATAATGTCTCACACAAATTAGAACATGTGACAACGTTGCTTATAAACTGATGCCCTATTAACTGCACACCTGCTTAAAGAAAACAAACAATTATCATTTAAAAAATGGGTGTAAACTAATAGACAACGTTTTTATGTTCTCTATGTTACAGTAGTTTTATGAAAGGTTATTAGTATTGAATTCGATAGTTTTGTTTTGAAATTTTTGTTTCTTTAAGCTTGAAAACGTGTTTTGAACGAGTTTAAGGCAAAAAAACGTTTTTTAACAGTCATCCTAATATAGGAAGACGAATAGTAGTATATGGTTATTTAGATTCTTGAGAAAGGACGATTTGTTCGTTTTTTTCTCTGTTTCTAAAAAAGTAAAAATGGGAATGGAATATTTGAGGCAAAAAAAATCCACGTTAGGCGAACATCTTGCTCTTGTATCAGTTAGATATAATGTTTATCCTGCCGAAGTTGTTCAGGCATTAATTGATGCTAGAAAAAATGGTAAATCCACTTGCGGAGAACTATCTGTGGATTATCGTGGACAAGCAAAAGACGAAATGATTTTTTTAATTAAAAAAGAGGACAGCGTTGTTGCCCAATTCCGAGTTGACGAAGACTTTCTATCTAGAAACAATGATGCCTCTTTTGAAAACTATATGAGTACAGACAAAATACGTAAAAAAATTGCGAAACAAAACAACGACACAGTATTTAGCACAGTTTCAGAGCTACGCTCTGGCATGAGACACATAAATCTTAAAGCTAAAGTTCAAGAAATACCAAAACCAGCACAAGTACACACACAATTCGGCAACACAGCCATGGTCGTAAACGCATTAATAGGCGATGACACTGGCACCATAAAACTTTGCCTCTGGGAAGGACAAATAAACACTATAGCCTTAGGAGAAGAAATCGAAATCCAAAACGCACAAGTATGCCTCTTTAGAGGTGAAAAACAAGTAAGACTAGGCAAAAACGGCACCCTTAATGTACTAAACGAAACAGAAACCACACCAACAGCCGTACAATAAAACAACTAAACTTTTACACACCAATAAACTGCCGTGAAAACGCATGAAACCTAGGATTATTAAAGCAAACAGTCTAAACATGACATTTACACCTGAACGATGTTTTATTGCAGAAAACTATGGATCAAGTGATGGCAAAGTTTCAATAGCTATAGCAACTGTAAAACCAGGCATCACTACTGTTGCACATCACCTTAAAGGCATAGAAGAAATTTACATAATCACCCAAGGTACTGGCATTATAGACATTAAAAATCTTAAACCTACTGAAGTCACAGTAGGCGATGTAATCGTTATTCCTGACGGTACTTCTCAACGAATAAAAAACGTTGGTAACTGCGACCTAGTTTTCTATTGCATTTGCACACCAAGGTTTACCCAAGAACAATACGTCAAAGATGAAACCGTAAACATATAACATTTTACACTCTTGCCGTTGTTTGGTACTTTCTGCTCTTTGTTGCTTTTTGTTCTTTAACGCGTTTTTGTAATAAAGTATATAACATAGCATTAGTGCTTGAATTTGTAAATACATCTCTGGAAGTTGTCTATATGAGTATTAATGCTAAAGCCAAGTTTAATTTACACAGTATTCATAACAAGAAAGTTTTTCTGTTTATCACTTTTATAACTATAGTGATATTGTTTTCTTCTTGTTTTGTTTTAGCGTTTAATCCAGTTTCTTCAGTTAAATTAGAATCTCCTGATGCTAAGTCTGAAGTTTCAGATAAAAATGTTAGCAATGAAATGGATCTAAGAGAGATCGTTAATAATGTTATGGAACCGACAATTATCACTCTTGATAATGACATTACATTAACAAACTCTGCACTCGTTATTCCGGCTGGCAAAAACATAACCCTGACAAGCAACAATGGAAATGGATTTTTCAAGTTAATTGGTGCAAATAACGCAGAAACTATTATTGTTGAAGAAAATTGTGTGTTAATACTTGCGGGAATAATTGTAACTCATGCAAGTGGTACTTATGGCGAAGGAGTGGCTATCAGACCTGGTGGCACGCTTATGATGTTTGATGGCGGGATTTGTAACAACACCGCTGGTTTTGGCACTATTCCTGACACAGATATGACTTTTATGAAGGCTGGAGGAGGCGTGTTTAACGCTGGCAGTTTTAGCATGTTTGGAGGCGAAATTTCGGGAAACACTGCAAGAGACGGAGGTGGTGTGTACAATAACCATGCTAATTTTAGCATGTTTGGAGGCAAAATCTTCGGTAACACCGCTAAAGATGGTGGTGGTGTGTACAATTTCAGAGGCAATTTCAATTTATATGATGGAACTATCTACGGCAATACTGCTGATGAGCAGGGTGGTGGCGTATATAGTTATACTGCTGGTAGTGGAAATGGCATTCTTAGTGGTAGTACAGGCAGTTTTAACGCAAAAAGCGGTGCAATTTATGGCAACACTGTTACAAACAAAAATGGAAACCCAGATGTGTACAACTGGACTACTTGGTAAGATGTAGTGTATAGTGTTTGGTTCTGACGGAAATAACTGTAATTTCTGATGTCGCGTATCTAATGTTAGGTCTAGTTAGATAATAATAGTGGTAACCTCTGAAAACCTCTTAACTATCGGGATGATGTGTGGAAAAGGTAAAGTAGGGAAAAATGTATGGGATAACTTGCTGTATTTGTTTTGTTTCTATCGGTTTGAAACATAAAACATGAGTTTCGGAGGATGCCTAGTGTATATCAGTTAATAGTAATGGTTATAGTTTGAGGGATTTTGTAATTCTTTGTGCGGGTATGTGGTTTTATGTTTATGGTTATAATTGGTTTGTTGTTTTATTTTAGACGTAAAGGAAATAGGTAGAAGAAAAATTATAGTTTTTGAGTTTGTTATTGTGAATGGAGTTCTTGAACGAGTTTTATTACTTGTTCAATTACGTGTTTATTGATTTTCTGTCCTTTTTCTGTTGTAGCTGTTGTTGGGTCGCCAAGTACGCCTGTTGGGAAATATTGTTCGGGGTGTAGTACTATTTCGAATCTGGGCAGGTTATAGTTGTTACTGGGTGTGCCTTTTGATTTAATTAGGTCGGGACGTATGGCCATGATGCGTGATGTTTCTATGGTTCCTGCATGGCCATCTGTTGGGTCGGCTAATTCTTTAGTGAGTTCGTTTGCAAGGTCATAATCTGTTAAAACCATTATACGTGTGTGTTGTTTTCCGTTTTCTTCGCCGTTTTGTCGTATGGTTTCTTGTGCAGCGAGTCTTAGAGCTACCATGTGTGATGAGCCGGCGTGTCCGCTTAGGATTATTATGCGGTTAAATCCGTTGCGGGATAATTCTGAGAGGATGTCTTTTGTTACGTTAAAGAGTGTGTTAAATTGTATAGATATGCTTCCTGGAAAGTTGCGTCCAGCGTTTATAATGCCGTATCGGAAAGGGGGGGCTATTAGACAGCCTGTTTTGCGTGCAACTTCAAGAGCAATGTATTCAGGTTGAACACTATCAGTACATAATGGCAGGTGTTCACCGTGTTCTTCCACGCATCCAACTGGAAAAATAACTACTTTACCTTGTTTTGCAGCTTCTGCGGCTTCAACAGTGCTTAATTCGTCAAGCCATAAATGCACTGGTTTATCATTATTTGTCATAAAGAATAACTTTATTTGCAGAATTTTTATTTTACGGCATATATTAACAATTTTTGTTTAACACGGTTTTCAAAGATGAATATGAAGAAACGTTAATTTTTCAGATGTTTAACGTTTAAAAACATTTTTTGTTAGAGCAATGTCAATGTTATTAATGGTTGGAGTTTGATTGTTTTTCTGTGTTTTTTAAAGTGTGCTGTTTTTTATGTTGCAACAAATGTTATATTATGGATTTACTTTTTTTATGTCATATTAAATAGTGTAATGATATCTTGTGCTGAGTTTGTAGTTGAATTAAGTGGCTTAAACGGCAGACAGATATTATTTCGTTAATCAGTAGTGGTGGTTATATGAATAAGTATGTAATTGATAGTGCAAAAAAATGTTTGCAGTGTAAAATTCCCTCATGTAGCGCAGGCTGCCCAGTTAATACACCTATTAAAGATGTTATTGCGTTACTTCTTGAGAGTAAATTAGTTGAAGCAGGTAAATTACTTTTTGAAAATAACCCTCTATCTTTGATATGTAGTCATGTCTGTCCTCAGGAAAATCAATGTGAAAAACATTGCATACTGGATAAAAGAGGTACACCAGTGCTTATAAGTGCTATTGAGCAGTATATATCAGATTATTATCTTAATATTTACAAGCCCAAACGTTTGTTGAAGAATCGCGAGAAAGTTGCAATTATAGGGTCAGGTCCTGCGGGTATTACTATTGCGTTTTTACTTGCAAAAAAGAATTATGATGTAACAATTTTTGAAAGAAATGATCAGATAGGCGGAATTTTGCGTTATGGTATACCTGAATTTCGTTTGCCTAAAAGAATAATAAATCAGTTAACAGATGTTTTAATTGAAAGCGGCGTAAAAATTCGTCCTAACACATCGATTGGAACAAATTTAACTATAGAGGAACTGTTTCGTGATGAATTTCGCGCTATTTTTATGGGTACTGGAGTATGGCAACCATATAAATTAAACATTAAGGGCGAAAGTTTGGGGCATGTTCATTTTGCTATTGAATATCTAAAAAATCCAGACGTATACCGGTTGGGAAAAGCACTTATTGTCATAGGCGCGGGTAATGCGGCAATGGATGTAGCACGCACTGCTCTTCGACAGGGTTGTGAAAAAGTGATGGTTGTATGCAACATGGATGAAACAGCTATAACAGCACAAGAGCAAGAACTTCAATACGCAAAAATGGACGGCGTTAGGCTTGAATTAAATAAGACAGCAGTAAAAATTGTAGACGAAGGCGTAATATTTGCTGATTCTGAAGTATACATTGATGAAAACGGTTATAAACAAACAAGAGCAATTCCCGGCACACAAAAACTATACACAGCTAACTCTATTATTATTGCCATAGGTCAGGGGCCACGTTCTGTTAGTGTCTCTGCCACTACAGGTATTAACGTAGGTAAAAAAGGGTTAATAACTGTCGACGAATTTGGCTATACAAGTCGTGAGGGTATTTTCGCCGGTGGCGATGTTGTTACAGGAGCAAAAACAGTAGTTGAAGCTGTCGTAGTTTCACGCAAAGTCGCTGAAGCCATTGATAAATATATTACAGACAAATACAGTTCAAAAGAAGCAACAACGAAAACCTAAAATAGCTTCAGAACCTTTAATTTAACAATGGTCTGGGGAGCTGAGATGATGACTCAGCTGAGAGGACAACTTAATGGTTGTCGACCCATTGAACCTGAACCAGGTAATACTGGCGGAGGGAAACACAAAGTGAACACGTTAAACAAAAATAGAACAAAAAAACAAAATAAATATATAAACCCCCAAGTTTTAGCGGAAATAGCAATATTTACAGCACTTGCAACCGTTTTATATACAATAAAAATTTATCACATGCCACAGGGAGGCTCAATTACACTTGCCTCAATGGTACCCATCATTTTCTTAGCATTAAGACGAGGCCCAAAAGTTGGCATAGCCACAGGCGCACTCTGTGGCGTGATACGATTTATGCTCTGGCCATCTATTATTAACCCTTTTCAAGTACTCTTAGAGTACCCCATAGCTTTTGCAGTTTTAGGTTTAGCAGCATTTTTCCCAAACAAACAAGTAGTTCTAGGCTCATCAATAGCTATAGCCTGCAGATTTTTAATGCATTTAATTGCAGGCGCAGTCTGGTGGGCACCTGCATATGCACCAAGCGCAAACCCAATTATTTACTCAGCAATCTATAATGCCAGCTATTTATTACCTGAACTAGTAATAAGCGGAGTAGCGATATTTATACTGCAAAAATCTAAAATAATTAAGGCATTTCTAACAAGTGAAAACAAGACAAATAAAGGCTAACAAAATCTGAAAAGAAAACGGCTCGCCAGTATCAACTAAAGTACTCACACATGTAACTTAAGGGTAAACGAGAGCATTTATTGTTTGAGTTCTGTGAGTACAAAGTTGACAATTTCTTCAGCAATATTTACATCAGTAACCATTTGCAAGCCTTTCCATCCCGGTTGGCTATTGACATCTACAATGCGAGGCCCATCAGGGCTTTCTAGTATGTCTACGCCAGCAATTTTGCATCCGACGGCTTTTGCAGATTTTATGGCTATGTCTTCGAATTCTTTGCTAATTTTTTCAGGTATAGGTCTTGCGCCTTTGCTAAAGTTAGTTTTCCATCCAGTGGCTACGCGCCGCATGGAAGCAACTACTTGATCGCCTATGACAAAGGCACGTATGTCAGAGAAGCCATGTTGCACGAATTCTTGCATGTAAATGACTCCGTGGTGGAAAGTTATGGCTTTGAAAATTGTGTCGGCTATATCTATGTCGTTTATGCGTGTTGCGCCTTGTCCGCGTGAGCCGAAAATGGGTTTAACTACAATGTCTCCGCCGAGTTCGTTAAAGGCGGCTAATGCTTCATTTACGCTTTCAGTTACTAATGTGCGAGGTACTGGTACACCAAAGTCTTCGAGAAGTGCTAAAATGTCATATTTATCAACGCAGTGTTCAATTGCGTTTGGCGGGTTTATCATGTAGAATCCTTTTCGTTCAAGTTTGTAGAGCATATCCATGCGGAAAACCAGTTCTTCAAGTGAACCTCTACCAATTGGGCGAATTATGAGTGCGTCTAGGTCTTCAAGGATGTTTGTATCGTCTACTTTGAAATATGGCTTATATGCTATTCTAGCAACGAGTTTTGGAAAAGTGAAGCAGGTGTATGGTATGTTGTGGCGTGTTAGAGCTTCTCGTACTTGTGTGCTGCTCCATGCTTCGGGGTTTCGGGTCATTATGCCAAATTTCAATGCTGTTCAGTCCTGTTTAGTACTCTGTTAGAAAACATGCTGAATAATTAGTTTTTAAATGTTCTGGGAAAAAGAAAAAATTAAGAAGAAATAATTGGGTTAAAGGTCATCTTTGGGTTTGAAAAAGAATTTTTGTATCCGACTGTTTTTGCCCATAAATTCACCTATGAATGCACCTATTATTAAGCATATAAATAAGCTGGGAATTACGTAGAAGAGATTTTCAATCATGCTGTCTAGTATGCCTGTGGTCATTAAGATAAAGGCTGGAATGGCCCATATGCTAAACCCTATAACAGAGGCGCCTACAAAGAGGAAAGTGCCTCTTTTAGATTTAGATAAATTAGAAGGAGTAATTCTAACATAGCCTATAAGACTAATTATGAGTATTATAGGTATCATTAAAACAGCAATTTCAACGATTTCAAGTTGCATCATGTAACCGACAACTGAAAAAACTGTTATCATAACTATAGACAGCATTATCCAGTAAGATTTTTTTGTTGTTATACCTAGAGTTTCAGGCTGTGCAGTACGTTTTGCTTTCAATTGAGTTTTGGTTTTAGCTTTAGTTTTAGATGGTTTAGGCATAAAGATATGTTCCATCAGCAGCACTTATTAACATTTACACAAACACAAAATTTTTACACAAAATGATACCACAAAAAACGTTTTAAACAAAAATTTCAAAAATTAAAATTAAAAAGAAAAGAAAAAGTTAGTTTACTCTGTTATGTCTTCGTCGCTTCCGTCGATTTGCCCGTCGCTTACTGCTTCGGCTATTATTTCGGAAAGCGCCTGGTGAGGCGCTGTGGTAGGGTGGCTGCTATGTGTCAGCTCCTCAACTGTTAATGCTTCAATTGCTGGAGAGTTTAACTGTTCCATAACGCTTTCAAGTGTTCGCTCAACTGGAGCTTGCTCTGTAACCTCGAAAACTTGAAGTGGAACCTCTTCAACTGACTGTTCTTCAAACATGTCAATAGCTACTTCTTCAACTGGAAGATCCATAACGGCAGTTTCAACTGGAGTTTCTTCATAAACATAACTTGTTGACTCCATAACTGGCTCCTCAACTGGAGCAGGTGTAGCAGATAAGAAAATTGGTTCAGATGCCATAATTTCAATTACAGATTCTTCTGGAGCAAATGAGGCTACCTCTTCAACAATAGCAGACTCCATAACTGGCTCCTCAACAAAAGCCTCTTCAACAATAGCAGACTCCATAACTGGCTCCTCAACAAAAGCCTCTTCAACA
>JGI20163J26743_11537920_pt1 | contig 11437 bp, 4 predicted proteins | sample TergutCu122P1_FD_26743 | JGI IMG/M metagenome (IMG submission 26743) | reverse complement strand
CCAAGTTGACCAAACATGTTATAACCCCATGTCCAAACATAACCATCGCCTCTTAAGGCAACTGTGTGTCTTTGGCCTGTTGCAATAGCAATCACGTTTGGGAAATTTGATACCTGAATAGGCAGGTGACGATCTATTATTGTGCCATCTCCAAGCTGACCTGCTCTGTTACTGCCAAAGCCCCAAACTGTACCGTTTTCTCTTAAGGTTATGGTATGACAAGTTCCTCCTGCAATCGCAGTCACATTAGTAAGACCTTGCACCTGTCGTGGTTCATGACGACTAGTAGTTGTGCCATCACCAAGTTGACCGGCTTCGTTTGCTCCCCATGCCAAAACTGTTCTATCTGATCTTAACGCTATGCTATGATCAAGACCTGCTGCGATGGCAGTTACATTGGTAAGGTTTGGTACTTGCGTCGGCAGACTACGAAAATCTATGTTGCCGCTGCCAAGTTGTCCTAAGCTGTTCCAACCCCAAGTCCAAACTGTACCATCTGCTCTTAGAGCAAGAGTATGGTTGCCTCCTGCGGCAATTGCAATTATATTTGTAATGCCTTGTACTTGTACCGGCATAGGTTGGGTTGTTGTTGTACCGTCACCAACTTGACCATAGCCATTCCAACCCCACGCCCAAACTGTACCATCTGCTCTTAAGGCAATGGTATGCTCTCTGCCTGCTGCAATTGCTGTTATGTTTGCAAGATTATACATCTGCACAGGCAAGCTGCGACCGATAGTTGTACCGTTAGCAAGTGAGCCACCATGACCCCAAGCCCAGACTGTTCCATCTTCTCTTAGTGCAACAGTTTGAGCTGCACCTGCTACAACATCGATTACATCTGTTAGACCTTGTACTTGAACCGGAGTAAGACGATCAATTCTTGTACCTTCTCCTAACTCACCTAAATGATTTCTACCCCAAGCCCAAACGGTTCCGTCATACCTTAATGCCACACTATGCATACTGCCTGCTGCCACTGCCGGAGCTAAATCAGGTATTTGCGGCTTGATAGTTAATGGAAACTCAAAGGACAACGTAACTGTTCTGCCTGTGTTATTGCTGATTGTTGCACGGTTACCGTTAATTGTTGCAACTGATAATCCGTCAAATGAAAAACCATCATTTGCTGTTAGTGTTACTGTGGCGGTATATCTTGTATTAGAGCTAAAAGGAACACTACCCGGTGACCAGCTCACATTACCCCGGGTAAAGTTACCTGTACCCGTTGCTATTGTATTTGGAATTGCACCTGTTACCGGTGCTGTTACATTAATAGCAACAGTCGTGATATCTGAAGAGAGTGTACCTCCAAGGAGATTTAAAAACCCTTGTCCTTCTGAGCCTAAAACTCGTATCGGTGCAAAACGGTCAATATCTGTACCGTCACCAAGCTGACCATTAACATTAGAACCCCAAGTCCAAACAATACCATCTTCTCTGAGTGCTGCCGAATGGAAGTTGCCTGCTGAAATACCGATTGCATCTATTATATGGTGTACTTGTACAGGTGTATGGCGGTCTATTAAGGTACCGTCACCAAGCTGACCTGCTCCGTTAGCACCCCATGCCCAGATTATGCCGTCTGCTCTTAATGCAATATTATAATCACCGTTTGCTGCAATAGCGATTACATTTGTAAGGTTTTGTACCTGTACCGGTGTATTACGGCGAGTTGTTGTGCCATCGCCAAGTCTACCGTCACTATTAGCACCCCATGCCCAGACTGTTCCATCCTCTCTGAGTGCTATAGTATGCACATGGCCTGCTGCAACAGCAGTTACATTTGTTAGTCCATGCACCTGTATTGGTGTATAGTGGCGAGTATGTACTGTGCCATCACCAAGTTGAGCATTACCGTTATCACCCCATGCCCATACTGTACCATCTTCTCTAAGTGCAACGGTATGCATATCTCCTGCTGCTATAGCTGTTATATCTGTAAGGTCGTTTACCTGTATTGGTATAAGGTTACGCTCTGTTGTGCCATCTCCTAGCCAACCTTGATTATTTAATCCCCAAGTCCAAACTGTACCGTCAGCTTTTAGGGCTGCAGTATGTTTAATACTTGCTGCAATAGAGATTACATTTGTAAGGTTCTGTGCCTGCACAGGTATTCTACTATAGGTAGTTGTACCATCTCCAAGCTGACCGTTAGAGTTCCAACCTAAGCCCCAGACAGTACCGTCAGTTCTTAGGGTAATGGTATAACCGCCTCCTGCTGAAACAGAAGCCACATCGCTAAGATCCTGTACTTGTATCGGTGTGTTGCGATTAATTTTGCTACCATCCCCAAGCAGTCCGTGTTCATTAGACCCCCAAGCCCAAACTGTTCCGTCATATTTTAATCCAACTGTATGGATACTGCCTGCGGAAACCATTGGAGTTATGGGCAGTGCAGTTAACGGAAACTCAAAAGATATGGTAAGTGTATCACCGGTATTGCTAACAATTGTTGCAGGATATCCGTTAATGGTTGCAGTTTCTAGTTCTTCGAAAGTATAACCACCCGTTGCTGTTAGTGTTACGGTAGCGGTGTATCTTGTGTTTACACTGAAGCGACTACTGTCCGGTGACCAAGTTACATCACTAAGGGTAAAGTTACCTTCACCTATTGCTATGGTATTGGGTATCTCTCCTATTACAGGAGCTGTAATATCGATTGCTACTTCTGTGATTAATCGTTCGGTTCTAAAGAGATTCAAAAACCCTCGCACTCCCGGTCCTAAAGTCTGTACAGGTGCACGGCGATTAATTATAGTACCATCGCCAAGTTGACCTTGATTATTAGCTCCCCACGCCCAAACACTACCATCCGTTTTTAAGGCTAAAGTGTGTTCAAAACCTGCTGCAATAGCAGCTACATTTGTAAGATTTAATACCTGTATTGGTATATTACGATTAATTAGATTGCTGCCATCACCAAGCTGATTGCTAAAATTCCTACCCCATGTCCAAACAGTGCCGTCTTCTCTTAGTGCAATGATATGATTATAAACTGTTGCAATGGCAGTTATATTTGTAAGGTTTAATACCTGTACCGGCGTAGTTCGTCGAATTGTTGTAGCACCATCACCAAGCTGACCCTGTCCATTAAAACCCCATGCCCAAACTGTTCCATCTGCTCTCAATGCAATATTATAACCATTTCCTGCTGCAATATTTACCACATTTGTAAGGTTTAGCACCTGCACAGGTGTATTGCTAGCAATAGTAGTGCCATTTCCGAGTTGACCATTACCGTTACTTCCCCATGCCCAAACTGTACCATCTGTTCTCAGTACAGTGTTATGAATAGAACCCGCCGCAATATTAGTTATGTTTGTGAGGTTTTGTACCTGTATTGGTGTATAGCTATTAGTGACTGGAATATCACCAAGCTGTCCATTCCAATTACCTCCCCATACCCAAACAGTGCCATCTTTCTTTAATGCAACACTATGTTCTCTACTTGCTGCAATGGCAGTTATATTTGTAAGGTTTAATACCTGTACCGGCGTATGACGACTAATACTCGTACCGTCTCCCAGTTGACCATTTGTGTTATATCCCCACGCCCAAACAGTGCCATCACCTTTTAGTGCTAAGCTATGGTGATTAGCCAATGCAATAGTACTAACATTTGTTAGATTTTGTACTTGTATCGATACATGGCTATCATTATTTGTACCGTCTCCCAGTTGGCCTTCACTATTCCTCCCCCACGCCCAAACTGTTCCATCATACCTTAATCCGGCTGTATGTAAATTACCTGCTGCAACCATCGGAGTTATACCCGGGATATCCCATAGAACAGTTGCCGGAAACTCAAAGGATAACGTAACTGTGTTACCGGTATTGCTGGTTATTGTTGCTAGATTGTTGTTGATTGTTGCATTTTCCAAGCCATCAAAGGTATACCCCTCATTTGCCGTTAGTGTTACCGTAGCGGTATAGTTTGTGTTCGCACTGAAAGGATTATTACCCGGTGACCAAGTTACTGCACCAAGGGTAAAGTCACCTGTCCCCGCTGCGGTTGTACTTGGAATTGCATTTGTTATCGGAGTTGTAACATTGATTTTAATATTCCTGATAGATTCCTTAGTTTTAAACAGATTCAAAAAGCCATTCACACCTGGTCCTAGAACTTGTATTGGTGTATGGCGATCAGTTGTATAGCCATCGCCAAGTTGCCCAATCCAGTTGGCTCCCCATGACCAAACACTTCCATCTTCTCTTAGCATAACAGTATGAGAACTACCTCCTGAAATATCAATTACATTTGTTAAACCTTGTACCTGCATTGGTATATGATGATCAATAGTCGTACCATCTCCAAGTTGACCGTTTATATTATTCCCCCAGATCCAAGTAGTACCATCTTGCATTAATGCAGTACTATGATTAGAACCTGCTGCGATAACCGTTACATTTGTTAACTCTTGCACCTGTACAGGTGTATGGTGATCATAAATCGTACCATCGCCAAGCTGTCCCAGCCTATTCCAACCCCAGGTCCAAACAGTTCCATCTTCTCTTAATGCAATGTTATGAGACTGACCTACTGCAATAGCAACCACATTTGTTAGATTTTGCACTTGTATCGGCACATAACGATCAGTAGTAGTGCCATCTCCAAGCTGACCAGCCCAGTTATTGCCCCATGCCCAAACTGTTCCATTACTCCTTAGTGCAATGCTATGTCCAGTACTGGCTGCAACAGAAATCACATTTGTAATATTTTGCACCTGAACAGGTGTATTGCGGTGAATTGTCGTACCGTCTCCAAGTTGACCACCAAAGTTCGGTCCCCAGGTCCAAACAGTTCCATCTTCTCTTAGAGCGATAGTATGACCACTAGCTGCAATAGCAATCACATTTTTTATATCTTGTACTTGTATCGGCGTATGACGATTAATTGTAGTACCATCACCAAGCTGACCATTATTATTACTTCCCCAAGTCCAAACAGTACCATCATTTCTTAATCCAACAGTATGGCTACTGCCTGCTGTAATAGTAATCAAATTTGCAAGATTTTGCACCAACACCGGTATATGACGAGCAACAATTGTGCCATCACCAAGTTGACCATGAGAATTATTTCCCCAAGCCCAAGCTGTACCATCATACCTTAGTCCAATAGTATGAGCAAATCCTGCTGCAACCATTGGGATTGTGCCTGTTTCTAAGCCAACAGGTACAAATGTCGTAGCTTTTATTCCGCTAGATTTATTTAACATTCCATTATCCATATCAAAAATCACCTCTCTCTTTTTTTGTAAAATAGCAGCCCCCTATAACAGAGGTCAGAGGTCGGATGTCATAGGTCAGATTTTTTATCCGACCTCTGATTGACCACTTCCGTTACCCTTTGCTTTCCTTCGATTTAGCTTTTAGAATTGCGATAGCATCCTTTAGCTGCACCGGGATAGGAACTCCCATGAGTCCGGCATTTTCTATAATACTGATGGATTCGCTCACAATGAACCCAATTGCAACGGCATTGAGGATAAAGTTTGTTCCCAGCAAACGATCGAAATAAGCAGCCATCAGACAGATTAGCAGTGTAACACCTTTTTTATACATACCTTTCCAACACACTTTACTGCTAAGGCCACCTTCTCCGTGCTTGCTGACTTTAAAAACTGTGGCAGCGATTATGCCTGTAATAAAGTCAATTGCCATAAAAACTACCAAAGCTACAACTACCGAATCCCATCCGCCTAATAACGTAACTACTGTCCCTCCAATTATGCCAATACCGACACAGAAAATTCCCTTCATTATACTCACCTTCTTGTTATCACACCTATTATTGTTGTTCTCGACAGATCATTACTTTTTACGCTGTTAAATATGCTAAACTTCTTGATTTTCCAAACTTCTTAAACTTTTTTAATATCACGCCAAATTCCGGCATCGTCCCAAATTTGACTATCATCCCAAATCCGTGCCTGTGGCTCTATAAGTTCCTCATCCATGGGCAGGTGCATTGTAAATAGAAGTTTTCCTTCTATAGTTTCAACATCAGGGAAACCGACAGCTGTTACAGCACTTTGAACATGTCTTGGGAAAGTATGAATCTCTTTGTCATAAACTCCTTCCCCAGCGTTTCTTAATCCTATTCCCGTTGGGAAACAAACACTATTGTTAAAGACAATTTGAGCATCTGTTAAAATTGCACCGGGTACCCAGCCTTCTACATCTGCAGTGGTCGCACCGCTGTTACCCCAGTTTTCCGTAAGGGTACGGGTATGATCTACTGCTCTTTTTACCATACGTCCACCTGTAATTGGGGAAATATCGTACATGGCATTTAGATTACGCCTTGCTTCTGCTAAGTTATTTGCTCCGGTACCACCATTTTCAACAGGTAAGATATTTGTTACATCGGTAGTTAAGTCTACTTGAGCAAATACCGGACTGGTCTCTTTTCCACGAACAAGTAATACTCGGTTTGGTGTATCGGATGTAGGCATACGATCAAATTCTAGTCTACCTCTGGTGATATGTCTCGCATGGTGATTAATGTAAAGAATATGTTGGTGATCTGCATTGGAAAGTTTTCCGTTATCTGTTCCTGCACTCCAGTTTTCTTCCAAATCCACAAGAGGAGCGTTTGTACCTGCTTTTTTCGGGGTAATCATACGCCAGCTATTATTGCCATAGACAAAGTCCACGGTAGATTCTGCTGCCCAATTTGACAGATTTGTAATAGGTAATGGCTGTGATCCGCTGATACTCAATGTCGGGTTGGCATGGGTATTGGTTTCTACAAAATGAAGAGAAACACGCACTCCTTCACGTAATAGGCTCTCATTAAATGGCGGAACAACATGAGCCACCATTTTTCTGGCTACGGCTGCAGCAGATGCACATATTCCATGATGAACATAGGCAGGATGCACATGATCCTCACGGGCTACTTGTCCATTATCTGTTCCTGCTGTGGCTGCATTGTCCATTAAGGGATCATTTCCTGTAGTGCTTTTTACACTAATCATACGCCAGTTTGCTCCGTCAAAGGCAAAGTCTACTGCCCCTCCTGCTGCCCAATTTGATAAGTTTACAATTGGTCTTGCTCCTGTTCCTCCTACGTTTAACGTCGGATTTGCATGGGTATTAGTATTTGTAAATTGTACAGATACTCTCACTCCTTGACGCAATAGATCTGCATTAAATGTCGGAACAACACCGGTTACCATTTTATCAGGAGTATCAGCTGCAACTGTTGATGTGCCGTGATGACTATCTGCAGGGTGAATATGATCCGCAGCAGAATAGATACCATTATCAGTACCCGGTGCTGCTACATTATCCATTAACGGATTAGTTGTACCTTTTCTGGCACCAACCATACGCCAATTATTACCATCAAACACAAAGTCTACTGTTGAACCTGCTGCCCAATTAGACAAACGTGTAATAGAAACAGCATGACCTGTACTACCAATACTTAACCTTGGATTCGGATGAGTATTGGTATTTGCAAAATTAACCGATATCCTCATACCACGGCTTATATCTTCAGCTCTTTCAATCACCGGCGTTATGTTATTTACGCCCTTTATTTCTTCTCCTGCCACAGCTGCAGATATACCAAAATGACTGGTATGTGCACTAAACAATCCATCTAAAACATCCGCTATATACTTCCTTGCATTACGCCCTACCAATGGACTTTCATTCCTGATTTTATTTATCAATTCTCTGATATTTATGTTTGTTGCCATAATTCTCAATCTCCTTTATATTTAGATTTTTAATTGTTGTTTGTTAATTGCTCTTAATTGTTTCTAATTGTCAACTGTCAATTGTTAATTGCCCTTATCTCCTTCCCTGCGGAGACCCAAGGGTCACCTGCCTATCTCCAAAAGTTAAGCTGCTCTTTAAAGGACTTACCACATCTATTTTCTTTTCTATCAAAGGATAACCACTGCCATCTCCGGGAGTTTTTTCAAGAAGCCTGTTATCCACATAGTAACTGTCACCTACGTTAAAACTTTCATATGTGGTGTTGTCAATATGGGATAAATCCAATGCACTGATTGAAATACTGTTAGTTATCCTTCCCCTATCAGCAACCCACTGTCTTGCTTTGTCATAGAGTTCTTCCGGGTCATTGATATCATCCCAAATCACAACTCCTTCTACTACAGTATCCAGATTGTTTTTTACCGGCAGATAATTCCTACCCTCAGGACCTTTTTCTATAGTAAGTCTTCTTCTGGGAAATTCTGCATGAGGATGTTCGTGATCAACAACAAAGTCTGCAAGACGTATCAGCCATCTTAGATTGATCTGGTTAACTCGCTGGGCTTCTTTCCAGTATTCCGGACTGCCAAAGGCTCCGGTATTACTTAAGGAGTCTACTGCCATTTTGTAAGCTCCGGTGTCGTTTATATCCGGGAAAGGCCTGGGTTGTAGTTGTGTCCGGTATTTTTCAAAGTATTCTCGCCTATAGTTAACCATTGCTAATTCTACAAGCAACCTTCCTGTCCAGGGGGAGATACGATGATCTTCCTCTCCTTCTTCCGGTTCTCGTATTTGTTCACGCCAAAATTCCGGATTGTCCATTAAACCAATCATAGTTAGCCACTCAATAGCATCGTTATATTGCATTTTTAAGGGGCGAGTATGGTCAATGGTTAAGTCTCCCAAGCGTATTAGCCATTTAATAAGCCTTACTCCCTCATATCTGTTTCCAACTAAATCCTTCCAATAATTTGGACTGCCAATAACTCCTGTGTTACTTAAAGAGTCAACTGCTCTTCTGAAAGCTATGTTACAATCTACGTTCTGCCTGGGTACACCATTGGGAAGAAGAGCACCAACGTATTGACCAAGGGAATTTCTATTCGTATATTGGAGAAGCATAGCTCTATGGACATTTACTTCTTCCTCTGTTCTGGCGTTAAAGTTCAGCCTTGCTAACTTGACAATCAGCTGTCCCGTCCAGGGGGATATTCTATTTGGATTGTCTGGGTTCACTTCAGCAATCCAATCGTCCGGTTGCCCAAAAAACTGTATCCCTCGTACCGGGTCGTCATCACAACCATTATTTATTCTCAACCACTCTATAGCATCAAGAGGACAATCAATATCTGTTCTTCTGGAATCATCTGTATAAACAGTCTGTGCTGCCAAACGTATCAGCCATCTTAGGTTAAGATGCTTGGAGTTTTTTGCTTCTTTCCAATAATCCTGACTGTTAATAGCTCCTGAGTTAGCCAAGAAATCAACTGCTCGCTCATAGTAGTAGATACTGTTTACATCTGGTATCATCCCTGTAGGCTGGATTGCTTCTCGTTTTGCACTGATATAACTTATACAGCGAATACAACCATTGCCATCACTATTACGTTCACATTTACAGCCATTGTTAAAGTTCAGCTTTGATAAATTGACCAATAACTGACTTGTCCAACGGGATACCGGGGTATGGCTTTCTTGATGTTGTGAATTCCCTTCTTCATCCCAGTAGCGTACTTCATGTCGCCAAAAGTCAGGATTGTCTATTAACCCTATCTCCGTCAGTCGATCTATAGCAAGCTCGGGACAGTCAATCTCACTGCCCAGTGGGATAAGTTGGGTGATTTCTCTACTGGGAAAGTATTCGGACTTCATACTTTCTAAGTTTACTGCCAATTCTATAGGCATTTCTCGTGTAACTCCTGTGGTGTGAGAGTAGTTTAATATTCTATTACCTGCCTGATCGTACTCTAACCAAATATATCCCCCCAGTGGTGTAAGGATCTGGTCTCTTATGTTTTGATATGTGCTACCATAGTTTACATGATATATTCCCACTGTTGCTCCACAGTTACAGATGGTATTAGGACCTCCATCCACCGGTATAATAGTGTTTTGGTCACGCTGGATACGTAAAGCGTGAATTTTTTTATCATTTCCTACTGTAGCATTGTGATTTATCAACAGCCGTCTTAGATACTCCACCTCATCTATCCGGAAAATCTCCTCTGCCTTTTGCATACTGTCTAAAAGATACGCCAGTTCACATTCTGCCAGATATTCTTTACTCATTAAGCCATTGTTGGACATTTTTTGTGAGTAATCTACTACTCGACCTCGGAAGATAATCTTATTTTGACTATCCCTCACCTTAACTAACGTGGAGTATGGTCTTATTTCTGTTTCATATAGTGGATGATTGTGTAATATTTCAAAACGAAAGTCATTGATTGCACCTAATACCTGAGTAACCTGACCTTTGTACAACAGCCTGTTTTCGGAGTAGGGATCATGGAGCATCTGGGTATTTGACGTATTACCTCCTAAGTCAATTTCTGCAAAATACATTAGATCCGCTCCTTTCTCCAGTCAAAATAGACTGTTGCTACACCACCGGTAGTTCTCCATAGTGCTACTGTATTCATACCTTGCTGTAATCTAAAGTTAGGATATGTGCGAGGATTTCCTGTAATCAGTGAATGCTCTATTCCGTTACTTAACATCCTTACTGCTGCTTCCCCTTCAACTTCAACTGTAGGACTGTGTACCTTTTGACTGGCATTGTATAGATGAATTATCTGCTGTTCACTTGCAACACCTGTTACTTCAAAACTTAATCCATTTTGAAATGCATCAATATCAAAGTTAAATGGATCAAAGAAGTCTGCACTTTCCATATGATTGTCAATTTTAAAAGGATACAAATCAAAGGTTATTTCAACTCGCAGCCTATTAAAGTTATATTCGTCTGTAACAACCACTTCTTTACATTTACCTATATAATGAAAGTCCGGCTCATACGTATCCTTTAAAGTTTGATCAAATTCTCTCATTAGCAGGTTTTCTATAGTTGTCTGAAAGTCCCGAGCTGTATGAGATGAATTTCTCGGATGCAAGCTCCTTTCATATGGTTCATGTTTATCCACCCAAAAACGATAGAAAGTATAAGTAATCTCTCGATTTTCATATATCCTATTACCCAAAAGCTTAGACACATCCACAACACCCTGCATATATGGAATACTGGCTGTTACTTCCTTTTCATCCGGCGTTACAGCCATACGCTCATGAAGATGCAACCGAAACCCTTTAGATTCAAAGTCTCCAAATTGGATCCCATGCTGCGGTAATTTATCCATATCCATTCCATGCGTCAAATCATTTTCTACTATTTGCATTTTTTCTACCTCCTCTTCTTATTTTGTTTTTATCATTGATACGTTTTACTTCTGGTAACAAAGGTTAAATATCAAATGTCAGATGTCGGATTTTAAAGATCCGGTCTTAAAAGCTCTTTCTGACTTCCGACCTCTGACGACCGACCTCCGTTCCTACCTTCCCCATCTCGCATTATACGAAATAGCCTGTCCCGCTGCGTTGTTATAATGAGGATACGTTGCCCCAACCAACTCTCCGCTATCCATAACAATATACTTTCCGGCTTCAAATCCAGCTTTTATTTCATCACGAATAGATTGAAGCA
>JGI20163J26743_11537923_pt1 | contig 11452 bp, 7 predicted proteins | sample TergutCu122P1_FD_26743 | JGI IMG/M metagenome (IMG submission 26743) | reverse complement strand
AAAAAACCAGTCCCACTATTCAAAAAGGAGATCCTGTTTTAGGAAAACAGCTTCTAGAGGCTTGTCTTGAAATCATTGAGGAAGACCTGATAGTTGGTATGCAGGATATGGGAGCAGCGGGTTTTACCAGTTCCTCGTCCGAAATGGCTGCAAGGGCAGGTACCGGTTTGGAGATAGATACTTCTTTAGCACCCGTTAAAGAAGAAAATATGACTCCTTATGAGATAATGCTATCAGAATCTCAAGAGCGGATGCTTTTAGTTCCCAAAAAGGGAACTGAGAAAAAAATCGAAGAAATTTTCAAAAAATGGAAATTAGATGCAGTTATTGTTGGTTCAGTTATTGCCGAACCTGTGCTAAGGATAAAGCATGGGGAAGAAATCGCAGCAGAAATACCGATAGCAGCATTGGTAGACGAAAGTCCTGTTTATTATAATCCTGTAATAGATCAGGATGTGACAGAAAGACAAAAGCTAAATCTGGAAGGTATTGCTCAACCTAAAGACTACAATGAAGCTTTTACAAGTCTTCTGTCTTCACCAACCATTGCAAGCAAGGAATGGGTATATAAACAATATGACAACGGTTCGGAAAAAAATACAATAGTATACTCAGGTTCGGATGCAGCAATCGTTAGAATTGAAGGTACCAATAAAGGTGTAGTCTTTTCTACCGATTGTAATGGCAGGTACTGTTACCTTGATCCTTATGAAGGCGGTAAAATTGCAGTTGCTGAAGCTGCCCGTAATGTAGTTTGTTCAGGAGCATTGCCATTAGCAATAAGTAACTGTCTAAACTTTGGTAACCCTGAAAAAGAAGAGATATTTTGGCAACTAAGCAGATGTATTGATGGTATGGCTGAAGCCTGTGAGCAATTTAATACTCCTGTAACAGGAGGAAATGTTAGTATGTACAATGAATCACCTCACGGTGCTGTACACCCGACACCTACAGTAGGTATGGTTGGACTTTTGGAAAATATAGATAATAGAATTACTCAGGACTTTAAAAAAGAAGGCTCAATAGTTGTACTTTTGGGTGAAACCAAAGGAGAGCTGGGAGGAAGTGAGTATCTTTACAAATTACACGGTTTAACTGCCGGCAAACCTCCTACATTAGATGTTAAGACTGAAGATAATTTACACAAAGCAATTTTGGAAGCAGCGGCCCAAAAGTTACTTCTTTCAGCACATGATTGTTCTGAAGGTGGTTTGGCAGTGGCAATTGCTGAATCAGCTATATCCGGAGGTCTTGGAGTAGATATAACTTTACCTGCATTTAATGGCAGGTTAGACGCTCTTCTTTTTGGGGAAGACCAATCAAGAGTGATAGCTACTTTGGATAATGATAAAACTTCCCAACTAGAAGCTATTTGCAAAAAATATAACGTACCCTTTGCAATAATAGGAAAAGTTACAGGGGATATGTTTACAATGAGGATTGAAAACCAAGGCCAGGTTATCAATCTACCTTTAAAGGAGATAGATAAAGTCTGGCGGGAGGAGATACAATGTCGAATGAGCTAGATTGGCAAGATAACCCAAAGGATGAATGTGGAGTTTTTGGCATATATTCTCCTGATATAGATGTTTCTACAATGACTTATTACGGTCTCTATGCTCTTCAGCATAGAGGACAAGAAAGTGCCGGAATGGCAGTATCTGATGGAGAAAAAATAAAACTGTACAAAAACACAGGTTTAGTATCCGATGTATTTGATGAGAAAATATTAGCCGATTATACCGGCAAAATGGCAATTGGTCATGTTAAATACTCTACAAGAAAAGATGCCGGTGGAGTTTTAAATGCTCAGCCGTTACTCTTTAAATATCTTCAAGGTCAGGTAGCTCTTGTAAACAACGGGAGACTAACTAATGCCAGACATTGGAAACATAACCTGCAGACAACAGGTTCAGTTTTTCAAACTACCAGTGACACAGAGGTTTTTGTAAATTTAATTGCAAGATACAGCCAAAACCCTATAGAAGAAGCTGTAATGAAATGTATGATTGACTTAAAAGGAGCTTATTCCATAATAGTGATGACAGAAAACAAGCTTCTTGGAGTGAGAGATGCCTTTGGAATAAGGCCTTTGTGCCTGGGGAAAATGGGTAATGACGGATATATTTTAGCGTCTGAAACATGTGCTTTAGATGTTGTCGGGGCTGAATTTATAAGAGATGTGGAGCCGGGTGAAATAATTATAATTGACGAAACCGGTTATAGGAGTATTAAAATACCAACAGCCGGTAAACATGCTACTTGTTCCTTTGAATATATTTATTTAGCAAGACATGATTCTATCATAGACGGCAAATCAGTAAATCAAGTTCGTAAGAGAATGGGAACTATTTTAGCTCGAGAAAATAAGATTGAGGCAGATTATGTTGTTCCTGTACCTGACTCAGGTATTGTGGCAGCTTTTGGTTATGCAGAAGGTTCCGGTATTCCGCTGGCAGAAGGGTTAGTAAAAAACAGGTATATAGGCAGAACTTTTATTAAGCCATCTCGAGAGCTTAGAGAACTGAGTGTAAGGTTAAAGCTTAACCCAATTAAGACTGTTATTACCGGGAAGGATATTATCCTGGTAGATGATTCCCTTGTTAGAGGAACTACCAGCAGAAAGCTTATCAGTCTTTTAAAAAATGCGGGAGCAAATAAAGTGCACCTGGTAATAACCTCCCCACCGGTTTTACACCCATGCTATTACGGAATTGACATTGCTACAAAGGAAGAGCTTATTGCTGCTAATAATGACATTGAGGGTATAAGAAAATATATAGGAGCAGATTCTCTGACATATTTAAGCTGGGAAGGTTTACGAGAAGCCTTGGGAGATGAAAAATTTTGCCAGGCGTGTTTTAATGGAGAATATCCTACAGAAATCCCAGATGCATTGGGGGAATAGTATAGTGAAAAAAACAATGGATTATAAGCAAGCAGGAGTAGATATAGAAGCGGGTAATGAAGCAGTAAAACTTATTAAAAAGGATGTAGAAAGTACCTATCGCTCGGAAGTTATCTCTTCTCTGGGAGGTTTTGCAGGGATGTTTGCCTTAGATGTTGGCAAATATAAGCAACCGATTCTTGTATCAGGAACCGATGGAGTAGGTACTAAATTAAAAGTAGCAATTGAAATGAATATGCACAATACAGTTGGAATCGATTTGGTTGCAATGTGTGTTAATGATATCTTGGTTACCGGAGCAGAGCCTTTATTTTTCTTGGACTATTTAGCTGTTGAGAAAGTTGAGCCTGTTAAAATAAAAGAGATAGTTGCAGGTATTGTAGAGGGTTGTAAACAGGCAGGATGTTCCCTATTAGGTGGAGAAACAGCGGAAATGCCGGATTTTTATAAAAAAGGTGATTTTGACATGGCTGGTTTCGCTGTTGGTGTGGTAGAAAAAAGCAAAATTGTTGATGGTTCTTCTGTACAATTAGGTGATGTGGTAATAGGCATTCCTTCTTCCGGTCTTCATTCCAATGGATTTTCCCTTGCCAGGAAAATATTAGGAGAGCATGGTATTGCTTTTAAGGAATTTAATGAAGATCTGAGTAAGACCTGGGGAGAAGCACTGTTAGAACCCACAAAAATATATGTTAAAGAAATACTGCCCTTGATAGATAAATATCAAATCAAAGGAATGGCTCATATTACCGGAGGGGGACTTTTAGAGAATTTAAACAGATGTCTTCCCAAAGATATGGATATTGAGTTGGATATATCTGCTTGGTCAGTGCCGACTATCTTTACTCTTTTGCAAAAACTAGGGAATGTCTATAACCATGAAATGCTGAAAACCTTTAATATGGGCATTGGTTACTGCTTGGTTGTTTCTCAGGAAACGGCAAAGAAGCTTTTTGCTCATGAACAGCTTAAAGAAACCCTTAAAGCAGCTATTATAGGTAAAGTAATAGCAGGTAAGGGGGAGGTAGTATGTTCGACAGACCTTTAAAAATTGCTGTTCTTGCCTCCGGCCGAGGCAGCAATTTACAAGCAATAATAGAATCTATAGAAGCAGGTAAATTAAATGTTTCAATAGCAGTGGTAATAAGTGATAACGAAGATGCTTTTGCTTTAAAAAGAGCCTCTGAAAAAAATACTCCCGGTATTTTTCTTGATCCTGCAAAAGCCACAAATCGCCGAGAGTATGATTTACTACTGGCAGAACAAGTAAAAGAGCAAGAAGTTGACCTGGTAGTTTTAGCCGGTTGGATGAGGTTACTGGGGCAAGGATTTTTAGATGAATTCCCGGACCGGGTAATTAATATTCATCCGTCACTATTGCCTGCATTTTCGGGATTAGACGCTCAAAAACAAGCTTTTGATTATGGAGTTAAATATACAGGATGTACGGTTCATTTTGTAGATGTAGGTATGGATACAGGACCGATTATTGCACAGGAGGTGGTTCCCATTAATCAGAATGATACATTGGATAGCCTCACAAAAAAAATATTAAATGAAGAACACGTACTTTATTCAAAGGTTATTCAAATGTTTAGTGAAAAAAGAATTTCTAAAGATGGCAGAAAAGTGGTAATAGTTTAGGTTAAATGAGCCTAATGAAAATTCAATTTAGAGAGGTGTAAAAAAATGCCCAGAGCTTTAATAAGTGTTTATGATAAAAAGGGAATAGTTGAATTTGGTCAAGAGTTGGCAACATTAGGTTATGAGATTATTTCCACCGGTGGTACATATAAGTTGTTGCAAGAAGCAGGTGTTAAAGTAATGAAGGTAAGTGAAATTACCGGATTTCCTGAGATTTTAGAAGGACGAGTAAAAACACTTCATCCAAAAATTCATGGCGGTATTTTAGCCAAAGGAACTAAAGAACATATGGAACAATTAAAAGAGCATGATATTGAGCCAATAGATATGGTAGTAGTGAATCTTTATCCTTTTGAAGAGACCATCAGTAAACCCGGAGTAACCATTGATGAAGCATTGGAAAATATAGATATTGGCGGTCCGACAATGGTTCGAGCTTCGGCAAAAAACTATCCACGTATTACCGTAATAGTTAACCCCGATAGATATGCAGATACGATAAAAATGCTCAAGGATAAAGGGGAAGTTACCCTTGAATTCCGTAAGCAATTGGCAGCAGAAGCCTTTGCTCATACAGCAAAGTATGATTCTATGATTACCGCTTATTTGAGTGAAACAGATAATTTTGTTGTTTCCGGAACAGATGGAAAGTCTTTAAGATATGGAGAAAATCCACATCAAAAAGCAAATATCTATAGCATTAACAAGGAAGGTAAAGGTCTTGCAGATATAATCCCAATTCAAGGGAAACCTCTTTCATATAATAATTATCTGGATACATATGCTGCTTGGGGGTTAGTTGAAGAATTTACTGATCCGGCAGTTGTTATAGTTAAACATAATAATCCATGTGGTGTGGCTAAGGGAGACAACTTGCTTGATACCTATAAAAAAGCTTTTGAATGTGATCCTGTTTCAGCTTTTGGCGGAATAGTGGCTTTTAATAGAGCTGTAGATGCTGAATTGGCAAAAGAACTTGTAGAAATTTTCTATGAAGTTATAGCAGCACCGGATTTTTCTGAAGAAAGTCTTAAAATATTTGCTACAAAACCTAATCTAAGATTACTTACTACAAAAGGGCTTACACAAGGAGATTTGGAAATTAAATCCATAGGTAATAGTATTTTGGTTCAGGATTATGACAAAAAAATTGAAGAATATCCTTTTGATATTGTTACAGATAAGGAAACTGATGAAAAGCAAATTGCTGATCTGGTATTTGCTAATAGGATAGCTAAATGGGTAAAATCCAATGCCATAGTTATAGTAAAAAATGGTGTAATTCTTGGTGTTGGCGCAGGTCAGATGAATAGGGTAGGATCAGCAAAGATAGCATTAGACCAAGCCGGTGAAAAAGCAAAGGGTGCTGTGTTGGCATCAGACGCTTTCTTTCCTTTTTCAGACACAATAGAAGTAGCAGCTCAACACGGAATCGAGGCTGTAATTCAGCCCGGTGGTTCTTTAAAGGATGAAGAGATTATTAAAAAGTGTAATGAGCTTGGAATAACAATGGTGCTTACGGGGACTAGGCATTTTAAACACTAACTTCGGATGTCGGTCGTCAGATGTCAGATTTTGCCTTAGATCCTTCACTTTGTTCAGGATGACAGGGGTGAGAGAGTCCGTTCAAGTGAGACTATGCTTATTGTAAATTAAGAAAGGGAGTTGAGTATGAATGTTTTAGTTATTGGAGGGGGCGGTAGAGAACATGCCCTGGTGTGGAAACTGTCAAAGAGTCCAATAGTAGATAAGATATATTGTGCACCGGGAAATGGTGGTATAGCAAGTGAGGCTACTTGTGTTGCCATAGATGTTTTGGATTTTGTCGGATTAGTAGAATTTGCTAAGAAGAATAGTATTGGGTTAACTATAGTTGGACCAGAGGTTCCTTTAACGGAGGGTATTGTAGATATTTTTGAAAAAGAAGGGTTAGCAATTTTTGGTCCTTCAAAAGTGGCAGCAGAGCTGGAAGGTAGCAAGGCTTTTGCTAAAGATTTTATGAAAAAATATAATATCCCTACAGCTGAATATGAAACTTTTGTGGATGCTCATAAAGCAAAGGAATATATCAAAAAGTTAGGTGTTCCTTGTGTGGTAAAAGCTGATGGTTTGGCAGCCGGTAAAGGGGTAATAATAGCAATGACTGAAGCAGAGGCTATTCAGGCTATTGATGAGATGATGGGTGATAAAAAGTTTGGGGATGCAGGCAGCCAGGTTGTTATTGAAGAGTTTTTGGAAGGGGAAGAGGTAAGCCTTCTTGCCTTGACAGATGGAACTACAGTTGTTCCTATGTTACCTGCCCAGGACCATAAACGTATATTTGATAATGATCAAGGCCCCAATACCGGTGGGATGGGTGCTTATGCTCCTGCACCTTTATGTGATGATACTATGTTAAAATTGGTGCAAGAAAATATCCTTCAACCTACTGTAGATGGAATGAAAAAAGAAGGAAGAACTTTTAAAGGAGTTCTTTATGCAGGATTAATGGTAACCAAAAAAGGTCCAAAAGTCCTTGAATTTAATGTGCGATTTGGAGATCCGGAAACTCAGCCTATTCTTTTTTTACTGGAAAGCGACCTTATTTCAGTTTGTAATTCAGTAATAAATGAAACTTTGGATCAAATTGATCTTAAATGGTACCAAGGATATGCGATTTGCGTAGTGATTGCCTCGGCAGGGTATCCTGATGATTACCAAAAAAGTAAGTCTATAACCATAGGTGAAGTGCCTGGGTCTACAAAAGTATTCCACGCAGGTACAAAGATTGATAATGGTCAACTGGTTACTTCCGGAGGCCGTGTCCTTGGAGTGACTTCCAAAGGAGAAACTGTAGCTAAAGCAATAGAAAATGCATATAGTTCAATAGACAAAATCAATTTTGCAGGTATGCAGTATCGAAAGGATATAGGGAGTAGAGCAATTGACAAATGACAATTAAAAATTGCTTATGGATTAGTTAGTAGTGAAAATAGAAAAGAGTTGTTGCTTCAATGTCTACATGGCTTGGCAACAACTCTTTTTTACTTATACAAAATCTTCGCATTTTCTTATGTTAAAGCCGGCGTCGGCAATGAAGTGTTCTAGATTTAGCATGTGGGCGTTGCCTACAAATACTACGCATCTGCCTTTTTTAATGTATGGCATCATACGTTCTAGGAAGATACGATCTCTTCTGTCAATTAGATCTTTGGTACGTGAAGGAAATTCGACAGATCTTCCCATCATACTTGCTAAATCACCTTTTAGATAAGCGGCTTCGTGTTTTTTAGCATAACTTTTCCAATTATGACACTCTTTAAAGAAGTTAACAACACGCTCAATAGGAATATTGTCCATTGTTTGTATTTGCTCTGTTATAAGTTCCATTCCGAAAATTACTTTATTCATTTCTCGTGCTACCAGCCAGGCTTCTATGTCAACAGACTGATTCCAGCCATGTCGTTTTAAAAAGCTGCTCCATAATGAAAAGAAAGCTAACCAATGTCTGGTTTCAGATAGATAATAGCGTACATCGGGAGTATCATCGGGAATTTTAAGCCCCAGTGATTTTTTAAAATAATTTGTGGTTCCTATTACAGCTCGTTCGAGATTTTTTACTTCTTGTTCGGTTAAATAGTCAATAACTTTGGGAGCACCAGGTTCAGGGTTTTTACCTTTGCGACGGACTTGATCTTCAAAACTTATTCTATCCAAAGGACCTTCAAAGATAACAGTATCTACCTCTTCAAATAATTTACGAAATGATCTATCAAAGCTGTAGCTAAAAAAGTGTGCGGTACCGCCAATCCATGATTTTCTACCTTTTCTTTCTATTTCCCAGAGCATTTTGTAGGGTCTTTCATTACTTACCCGTTCACTAAAAATTTGTTGCTTGGTTTTTGACAGACCTGTTTGTTTAGGGGCCATTATTTGTAACATTTCTTTCATACTTAAGGATGGTTCTTCTTCCCAGACTGCTGTCTGGTACGGTATTGCCGGAAAACCTCCCCATTTAGTTTTGAAACGTTTTATACCCTTGTTAACTCCCAAGCCTAAATGAACATAATCTTTACCTTCCCTTTTAGCAATAAAAATCATCTTTTGAAAAAGAAGGTCAGCAGCATGAGGAGTATAATTGATTTTTGAGTGAGCACCTAATATATAACTGAGAAAATCTTTAGGATCTAGATCTAAAAGCAAGCAGGCAGCAAGTTCGTTATTTTCGTCCCACGCATTAAGAAGGATTAACTTGGAATCGTTTGGGAAAATGTTTTCTGTACTTTCATAAAGTCCGCGTACGTTGGGAGCTAATGGTGACCGACCAACAAATTCAGCCCAAAGTCTTTTGTGTGCATCGGTAAATTCTTTGCCTTCTTCAATCCTTAAAGAAGCAGCGGCACGTTTTGTAAATCGTTCCATACTCTTGGGCAGATCGTTTTTAGTAGGAAGGATGTAGTATTGATCTACTTCTTTAATGTGTTGTTTGAGACGTTCCGGCATAGAAGGACTGATTGCTATACAATCTCTGGCCCATACTTTTGTCTGGGCATCTTTGATTGCTTTATCGAATTCTTCAGGGTCATAAGCACCTGTAATTGGATAACCAATGGCCATAAGTAGCTTGTTATCACCGGCAATAAACAAATATGGGCCTATTAAGAAGGCTTTTCCATTTGACATAGCCTGCATAAATAAAACGGAGTGTTCGGGAACAATAGCTTTTTCCAAGATATGTTGAATTTCCGATTGACTTAATGAAATGTTAGTGTTACCAGTGCGTAGTGCTTCCATTTTGCAGACCACCCCTATTTGAAAGATTATAATAATTTATTGTTATCATAAATTATATCAATTATCAGACGTAACTGCAATTTTATAATGAGGATTTTTCAATTAATTCTAAATGAAATAAGCTTATTCTTCTAATGTTGGAGGATTTAACTTTATTTATGTTGAAAAAATAGCTATTGCTTTTGAAAGGGTGAAGTATAATGAATTTTACTGGAAAAGTAGTGGTAGTTACAGGGGCCGGTAGAGGTATTGGTCGGAGTATTGCTCAGGCATATGCATCAAAAGGTGCCAAGGTGGTTGTAGCAGATAAAAGTCAAGCTTTTGGACTGAAAACGGAAAAGTTAATACTAGATACAGGAGGTATAGCTGTATACCTCCAAACAGATGTAAGTAATCCAGAGGATATAAAAAAACTGATGGAAAAAACATTAGAACAGTATGGAACAATTAATATATTAATAAACAATGTTGGTATTGGAAAATGGAAACCACCTTATGAAATAACATTGGAAGAATGGGATGAAGTAATAAATACAAATTTGCGAAGTGTATTTTTGTGTTCCAGAGAAGCTGCAAAAATAATGAAAGAACAAGGCGGTGGATCGATTGTAAATATTTCATCTACTAGGTCCATCATGTCAGAGCCTAACTCGGAAGCTTATGCAGCTTCAAAAGGCGGGATTGCAGCTTTAACACATGCTTTAGCCACATCATTTTCACAAGATCATATTCAAGTAAATTGTATCAGTCCTGGTTGGATAGAAGCAGATGATTATGATCAGCTCAGAGAAATTGACCATAATCAACACCTATCAAGAAGAGTTGGCAAACCAGAAGATATAGCCAGAGCATGTTTGTATCTTACAGATGAAAATAACAATTTTATTAATGGTGTTGATATCATAATAGATGGTGGTATGACTAGAAAAATGATCTATGAACCATAAAAAGATAAATATTTGCAAAGAGTTACCAAAAATAAGTTTTAGATAGCCTTTAAGGTATATTTTTAAATATAATTTTAAATTTTTTCATAATTTAGCTTTTAAGTTGCAGGAAAATCATATATCATAAATAGAAAAAGCTAAGGGTAGACAGTATTTATAAACCTTAAATGACATATTAACTAAGAGGAGATAATTATATGCAAATTACTATTCAAAAAACAACTCAACCTAAACCAAAGCCGGATCAAAACAATCTGGGATTTGGAACGATTTTTTCTGATCATATGTTTATTATGGACTATGAACCGGAAAAAGGCTGGTATAATCCAAAAATTGTACCTTACGGGCCATTGCAGCTGGACCCATCAACAGCTACGCTTCATTATGGGCAAGCGATTTTTGAAGGTCTTAAAGCTTACCGTACAGCAGATAATAGAATACTCCTGTTCAGACCTGAAAAGAATTTAGAAAGAATCAATATTACCAATGATAGAATGTGTATGCCGCCAATTGATGTGGATTTTTGTTTAGAGGCCTTAAAGACGTTAATAGATATTGAAAAGGATTGGGTACCAGCAGCTCCCGGAACATCGTTATATATTAGACCCTTTATTTTTGCAACAGATCCATATTTGGGAGTCAGAGCATCCCATACCTATAAATTTATGATTATACTGTCTCCGGTAGGTGCTTATTATCCGGAAGGTATCAATCCTGTAAATATTTATGTAGAACCGGAATATACCCGTGCTGTTAAAGGGGGAACAGGGTTTGCAAAAACTATCGGCAACTACGCTGCCAGCTTAAAAGCCCAGGCAGAAGCAGCGAAAAAAGGTTTTGTGCAAGTGCTTTGGCTTGATGGTGTGGAAAAGAAATACATTGAAGAAGTTGGGGCTATGAATGTATTTTTTAAGATAAATGATGAAATTATTACTCCGGCCCTTGGAGGAAGTATTCTTCCGGGAGTTACAAGAGCCTCAGTTATTCAACTTCTAAAACATTGGGGTATGAATGTTTCTGAAAGAAAAGTTTCTATGGAAGAACTATATGATGCTTATCAAGCAAAAACTCTAAAAGAGGCATTTGGAACAGGAACGGCTGCTGTAATATCACCTATAGGAAAGTTGGATTGGAATGGCAGGAGTATAGAGATAGGTCAAGGGGATATAGGAGAACTTTC
>JGI20163J26743_11537930_pt1 | contig 11481 bp, 2 predicted proteins | sample TergutCu122P1_FD_26743 | JGI IMG/M metagenome (IMG submission 26743) | reverse complement strand
CTAAGCGGGGCAGTTGCTAGCAAGGCCCGCAGGGCGGCCGCCGTTGGGTAGGTTCCGCCAATACCGGTAAAACCATCTGCCCTACCGGTCAAGACAAAACTCCAAGCTGCTGCGCCTATTCCCCCGTAGTAATATAAGGCAACAGTCGCGGCATCGGCATCTAAGACGTATAACATTACACTTTGTTGATTGGCATTTAAGCCGGCATTAGATGTGTTAATCGGGGCCGCCAAGAGATTAAAGCTTGGTTCTCGCCGAAGCGGGTGAATGTCGGCTCCTTCACCGGGTGCGTTATTCCGGATGTGGAAGCCCACGCCTTCACCAAGTCCATCAACCGCCGTAGCATTGTTGGTGCCCTCGCCAAACTGCCAAATCATCTCCGGTGTCACTTCCGAAACGACTTGGTCATCTTCAATGGTGACCGGCGCGACCGCCATCCCCGGTACCGAACTCATGCCCTCCACCGGATATGGGATGGTTGCCATCCGGTTTACTAAGGCACCATAATTCGATACAATCAAATAATTTCTACCAACTTGAATATTGCTTGGATCAGCCAATCGCCAAGTTGATGATGAGTTTTCCGTTACCACTTCATCTTCCGTTACCACAGCCGATTCCTCTGCCTCGGCAGCGAATCCAACCATCGAATGAACCGGTAACATCATGACTAATGTCATCATTAATGCCAGTAATCTTTTAAATCGTTTACTCATTAGTTCCCTCCTTCTCATCTGATTTACATGCTTACGTGCGATACATTATTACCCTACTTACAAATCACCTCCTTGTTTGTTATGGGGCACTCTTTAAAACTCTCTAGTAGATTGGTTAATAAATTGAAGGTAACTCACAATCCGCTTACGCAGACCCTTAGAAGCGGGGACTTGCTTTGATTGTTAAATTATATACATCTTAACAAATTGCTAATAATAGTTCATTCCATGTATTGCTTTTTAGCTACCATCTGTTGCGCTATGTTAGTAATATCTTGTGTTTACTAGTATAGCGTAATAACCAGACACCATACAGAAAGGGACAAACCCATTTCTGAATTTGTCCCTACCTTCTTAAGCTATCACTTCTCGACAGCTCTTTGTATTCGGATACTTATTGAGGCTGTATAATGATAGATTATTTACGGTTGCATATGATGATGCGACATTCTAACCTTGATCGCCACTCATCACTCTGTACCATGAACTGTTAACGGTAAGGTCAAAACAAGCGGGAACACTAGCGTCGCCTACGTAAGTTACAGTGCTGGTATCTAGCAGCTCGGTATTACCTCTTACATCTAGGTTTAAGAGTAAATCGCCGGCTTCAACGGTGAAAGAACTTGAACCTGCGTCGTATCGTACAAAACCTGAGTCAACAGTGGAAACCTCTGTTGTCACGGTGACAGAAGTCCTTTCGGGGCCAGGAACTCTATCTCCATTAGAGTAGATAAATACCCACCGATAAACAATTGTAGTAGTTACTTCAACTGTCAAACTGCCGGTAACACGTGCAAAATTTACATTGCCATTGTCGTCTCCAAATAAAGACAAGCAAACCGGACCCGGATGATTGCGGTTAACTTGGTAAAGGCGAACGTCTGCATTCGCGCTTATCAGTTCTCTGACAACTGTTTTGCTGATTACTTCTTTTTCTTTGCCTACACGATACGGCGGAGCAACAACATTTCCGCCGCCTTCAGCACAACCCACCTTTATTAATGAGTTACCCTGAACAGTAACTATCAAAGCGCGGCCAAAAACATTAATGGTAACATCAAAAGCGCCAAACCCAACATCTATGTATATGTTGTCATGTCCGTCTTTTTGTGCCCTTAACCATTGCGAATCATTTGCTCTATGACCAATGCAAATGGTTATCTCTTCAAAAGTAAGAGATGGAGCGCCTGGGTTTTGGTTTGGATTAGTTGAAAAATCACTGGCAGAAACAGTTATTGGCATTGCAAAAACCAAAACTAACACAGCAAGTATTGAAATAATTTTTCTCATTAGTAATTTCCTCCTTATAGTAGGGTTGAAAGCATCTTTTTTCTCATTGTTCCAATCTTCCTCAATAGCTATCCAGATTATTTATAGCACAAAAGTGTTACTCGTAAATTGTAACAAATCAATCGCATTTAGTCTCATCATTTATTGCTTCATGCGCCCCATATGTTGCTTGGCGTCGCGTCTGCCAGCGAAAAAGACACCAGAATCGACTTTAACTACCTTTTCATGCTCTCCTAAGTGCATCACCCCGCTGGAGCGCAATTTTCTCATCCAGATTTTGGTGGCAAAACAATCGAGTAGGAGGCGTCTTTCAGCCTCGCTGTGCAAGGCGCTAGCGCCCTGGCGATTATTACCTGTGCTGAAACGGGATTCACTCCCGTGTAAGGTAAGCTAAAGCGTACTTGCTTAGGTGATTAACTTCGTTATCTTTCCGTGTACATATAAAAGGGAGCGAACTGTGTAATCAACCAATTCGCTCCCTTACTGTTTATACATTATCTTGTTATAGTATAGCTATCATACTTGATACTAGACTATTCGTTAGTTGGATACACCAGCTATCCGCTGTAGCAATTACCGACGAACTATCACGGTATTAGTTATCGGAGGCAACATGATATGTGGAAGTTGATATACTATCTCAGTACCGCCATCTACTAGAATATTCGCCAGTGTGAAGTTGAAAGCAGCAGATGCGGTTGCCCCAGCTGTTACGTTTACATACTGGTACAGAGTTTGACCTTCAAAGACAACGGTCACATGATAAGTTCCAACTGCCAAATCTTCTACATCAAGACTTGGTCCAGGACCATAGGCAACAACAGCACCGTTAGCATTACCAACACGGACAGTGATTTCGGCTGAACCAGTAGCCACTGGATTTGTGACCGATTCTGGAACATATTCATAATTAAGTCTAACTCGACTAATTAATACATTCTCCGGACCGGCTAGATCATAATCAAGTAGGAATGCGAAAGAACCGTGGATGTAAAGATAGATATTACCGGCGGCAGTCGGTTCGGCGGCCGGAATGGTTACGTTGTTTCCTCTGATATTATGGCTGAATGCTGTAGTAGTCGAAGCACCAATAGCGTTCATAGCAGCTATTGTGTTGTTAACATTGCCCCCAATAGAGTGAATATTACCATTATTTGGTACGCCGATCATTCTGTTGAAAGAAACTGCTCCCCAACTTCCACTAAACAATTCATGATCAAATGTAATTATCAGGTTCCCATTGGCTTTAGAAACCACTCCACTTCCAACTTGGTTGTAATTATTACCAACAACCAAAACCAGAGGAATCTCTCCACCTGCGGCAAGAGTTGCATGGCAAAGACTTGCGAATGCAAAGCTGTTAGAGTTACGAACAGCCAGTGGGTTATATGTGGCTCCGGTTAGAGCATGAACCACGTTTCCATTGTGAATGGGGTTACCATTACGGGTATTGATTACCGTTGAACAGGTTCTCAGTGCCCACTGATCCGGCGTAGTTGCCGTAACAGAATTAAAGTTTTGGGATACATACTTGGTCAGAGTATAGGTTGGTTGATATGTTCTTTGCCAAGTTTCTACTCTGGTTGTCGTTATGGTTGTTTGTTGAGCACCCACTGTCACTTCTAAATCGCCTAGTATTGGAAACTGTGCCCCAGGATCGCCGAAAAAGATTGTGTTACTGATGGTTCCACTGATGTTGCCGTCACGATCTCTTTTTACAGCATACCATCTACCATCGATGTTCTCAACCGAGAAGTAATGATTTATGCCTCCATCAAAAGCAGCTACTCCGCCAAAAAAACCATGGAAATCATAATTGTTATTTCTCATCCAACCGGGCGCACGTCCGGCGGCGATGATACCGGCTTTGATTGTTCCCCAGTCTCCTGTTCCATCGGGTGTCCATACTACTACATCTTGGCCGCCACCAGTATTAGCACCAATCTGACCATCAGAAAACACGACGAATGCCGGTTCCGATATACCTAGGAAAACCGGATTTCCTCCGCTGACCCTGTGGGTTGCAGGTGCCGCACTCGCGGGAATCGCAATCGCAAATACCATGATAAATGCGGCTAAAATTGATAGTGTCATTTTTAGTTTTTTAGTCATATTTGTTACCTCCTCTATTAAATCAGTTGTTTCATGTTTCTTTTGAACATTTACAAAAGTTTAACAAATCAATCGCCTTTAGTCTTGTCATTTATTGCTTTATGCGCCCCATATGTTGCTAAACGTCGCGACCACCAGCGGAAATGACATCAAAATCGACTTTAACTACCATTTCATGCTCTCCTAAGTGCGCCGCCCCGCTGGAGTTCTATTTTCCTATCCGGCTTTTGGCGGCACAACAAAAAGCCGACAAAAGCCGGCTTTTCGCAAAAAACGATAATTATTTAAACATTAGGGCTGTTCGGTGAATTGAAGTTATCGAACAACTTCCATTAAGATAAAACATTAATCACCTTGCCAGTTATCAACAACAGCCGGTGGCGGAAGGATATGAGGTCTTCCTGCCTCATGAGCTTCAAGTGCCCTCATAATGCCAAACCACGCAGGTTTTAAGGCACCGTTATGGGGGCCGGCGGCACCACCTTGAGTGTGCCAAGGCAATGGGTCGCCGGCATTTCGCCAGCTACCGGTTAAGCCCCACCAGGTTACCTGCTCAAGAATGTCGGCATTGGCGAGATAAACCCTGAACATATGGTAGTAGAATTCAGCCTGTCTTACAATACCGGCATAACTGCGGAAATTGGCCGCCTGATTGCCGGGATATCCCGGTTGGTAAACGAGAGGCGGAGAGTTATTACGCTGGGCCGAGGTCATACATTCAATATCCAGTTCGGTTACCCAAAGGTTAATGCCAAGCGGTCTAAAGAAGTCAAACTGATCAACCAATGATTGTACCGGACCGGTGAGATGCTGAGCCAAATTGATATGTTCCTGTAAACCAAGACCCTCAATCAGTTTCCGGTCGGCCGGACCGTAAGATTCTCCGTGCAGTGCCATCATTTCAAGTTTGTATTCCGAATTGGCATATCTGTCATTGATATAGGTAATCATATCAAATATCCATCTTTGCTTGTTCGGCAATGAAGTATTAAAATCGTTGTACTTCAAAATCGCATAAGGATCTGCTCTACGTACCGAAAGGAAGGCATAAAATACCATGTCTTCAGGACCAAGAACACGCGCCCAAGGATTGTTGAGATTGCCGTTCAAACCGGCCGGAACTGCTCCGCCATTTGCTTCCCAATGTGACATCGGGGAAACATCCAGATAGGCAAATTCGTAAGCAGTGTTTGGCGGTAAATTCCGAACATTTTGCCGGACTGCCTGTTGCCAGGAAGCGGCGGCGGCATATGCCGGGGTGGCAAATTCATTGTCGTCAACAAAGAGTTCGTTGATAACATCCCAAGAGCGGATATTACCTCTGATACCCGGTCGGCCGGCATATTGCTTGGCATACTGGTTCATCACACTGACCACCGCCTGTGTCCCGGCAGCTCTGGCGGCCGCTTCTCTTTCTTCGGCGGTGCCGACAAACTCAGAATCGTTTCTGACGACATTGGCAGCATTGTTATACACCGTTTGTAATTGAATCGTTGATGACCAACGGGCATGCTGGTTATGCCAGTACATCGTATGGCCAAGAAGATAGTGACCATATCTCAACGCAGAAGTAACACGAGTGGTCAGGTTATTAGCTTGTGTTTCCGGCATTGTAAATATACCTGTTGCAACATTGAGAGCACCTTCGGGACCTGTTTGATTAGGCTTCATGTTGTTTTCATAGGTAAGAACATTAAAGTGCCTTCTATGGTTCGCGGTAATATTAGCCTGCTGCTGAGGATTATTGCCAATAATATTTCCGATTAGGAAATAATCGGCAAAAGTGTCTTTAAGCGGCTCTGCGTAATTTAAATGTCCGCGGGTCGCAGTCGTGGTGACAACCGGGATTTCAATAACAGCGCCGTCAGATACCCTGGTAGCAGTTATAACTGCGTTGCCGTCAAAATCTCTCACGGTGGGATTATACTGCCGCCATCCATCAGCAAAGTTATCATGACGAATCTCATCCAGATTTCCCATATAAGGGAAGCCGGCCGGATTTCTCATGGTAAAATGGAAACCGACATTGCCATGGTTGGCGCCGACGGCAACTACTCGGCCATTCTCGTCTATGGTCGCTATCGCAGGATTGCAGATACTCCAAACCACTTCATGGCTGGCCGTAAGATCCGCCCACATTTGAATGACCATATCAAGTCCTTCCGTTAGGTCAACCGGCGCTCCCATAAGTGTTGCCGAAACGGTGAAAGCAGGCTCTGGTTGTTCTCCTAATACTACCGTCATGATGTGCCCTAAGTTAGTATGTCTTTGAAGCAGACTCAAGTCCTTCATGTTTACTTGACCATCCACTACTACATCGGCGGCCGGTAAACTTAATGCCGTCGGGATAATGTGGGCAAAGTTGACATGCCTTTGGAGCACACTCAAGTCGGTCATATTTACTACACCATTGTCATCCACATCGCCCCAGCGTACCCACACACCATACAAATCTAGATTGCCATTATTAAATAGGCTCAGGAATTCCGCCGCCGTAGCATTCTCGATAAACTCTAAGAGATAAGCCAATCGGCATATATCTTCTTCCTCCGGAACCGTAAGCGCCGGTCTACGTAAGCCGGCTCGCATTCTGCCTGATTCGTCTAACATCTCATCGTCAAACCATCCCCAGAAAGCATAACCGTGAGCCTGTGCTGTTCCATAGATACGACCTATATTCAGTACATCGCCTAAATCCGGCGCGCTGCCCGGTACTACGGGAACAACGATGGCAACGCTACCATTAACATCAGTGGTGTATGCCGCAAAGGTATCTAAAATGCGTTGATTGTCCGTGTATAAATGGAAGGTTAACGTAGATTCTTCTACCCAAGTAGCGGTTGCCGTCACTCTGGTTTGCGGCATGGTAAAGGTAGCTTTTGCGGGATTTTCCGGATCCACTGTCAATTCTACATCGGTTGGCGTAACGAGCCATCCGGCAAAGAAATAACCTTCTTTTGCGCCGGCATCAATAGTTACTTCTGTTCCCGGGGCAAACTCGCCATCACCGGGAGTATCAGATTCACTGCCAATTACTACGACTCTTGGCACAAAGTTTTCGGCCATGTCAATTAGCGTATGGAAGATCGGCTTTGCTCTAAATACCGGATCGAAGAATGTCGCTCTGGAGAATATCGTCGGATTACCGTTCCAGCGCCAGCTATTTAAGTCACTGGTACCCCACCATGATACGCGGGTGATGATGTCGGAATTATCCAAGAATATTTCAAAGAGTTCGCGGTAGAATTCGTATTGTAAATCAGGGCGATAATCACCGGTGTTTCCTTGATGATTCGGCGCGGTCACATCCAACTCACTTATTTCGATAGTTACCCCGACTGCTTGTCGATAGATGTCGTAAGAAGCTCTGATTCGATCCAGTAACGCTCGCCAGTTACCGGATAATGAGTAATGCGCTTGCAAGCCGAGTGCTTCAACCAGTAAGCGTCCACCCCCATCAAGATATGCTCTGACGATTTCCGCATCGGTTCCGGTCAGATGTGGCATCGCCTCCGGGTTGTTCTCTGTATCTCGCGCCCATCTGGCATTGAGACAGTTTGTCATCATCATAATAAGCCTTGCTTTTCCGGCGTTATCATCATTGTAATCGTTGTATGCAAGAATTGCATACGGGTCATAATAGCGGGCAAATCTGAAAGCATCATAGACAAAATCAGACCAATGCGCTCCGGTTGGTGTTTCGGTCATATATGAGCGTCTCCACGCATGACCCGTGGTCAAGGTAGCCGCTCTTACGCCGTCTTGCCAGGTAGCGTGATTGGCGTGCCCGGGGGTAACAAAAATCTCATTAAATACATCCCAAGCCACGACTCTGCCGCGGTAATGGGTGGCAACATCGCGGATGAAACGACGCATGTTCGCCTGTGCCTGCAGATATGTTGTACTCATGGCATTCAGATACGGTGGACTGGCGGCATGCCACGCAAGGGTATGTCCGACTACTTCTAATCCGTTATCTAACGCCCAGTCAACCAGTTCATCCGCTACATCCCAGGTGTAAACTCCCGGGGCGGGACTCAAGAACTGAGGTTTCATCGCATTTTCCACCGTCAATACATTGTATTGCTCAAGGAAATGGGTTTCCATTGTACTTCCCGGAATCGGCTTCATGTCAAGAATATTACCGATCCGGAAGATGCCGTCAAACGCTTCCGCCAGTGATGGCAGACCGGTGTGACGAACACCCTCAATACCGGGGCGATTGAGGATTTCGATTTTAACCGAATCCAACTCGATGGTACCGGCCCATGTGCCGTTTGTACGAATCAGCTGGAACTCCAGCGGCGCGGCCCCTAACGGGAATTCACCGGTTAGGGTATAGGTGGTCCAGTTTTCGCCAAGGGCTTGGGTGTGATTGCCCCAAACATTATGGTCGTAGATGACGCCATCGGTTCCGCCAACTGCTCTTAAGCGGAAGTTGTGGGTCGCACCTTCGACCCGTCTGGCCACAAAGGTCGCTCTGAAAGCGGCACCGGTTGGGAAGTTAGGTATCGCTACCCCAAAACCATGTTCAAGGTCAACAACTCCCGGTGCAATGGTCGCCCGGGCAACATAATTGCCGGTTGCTGCGGTTTCACTGCGCTCAACCGCAAATTTATCAGTGCCTTCCAGCGGAGACCAGTGATGCCATGCATAATCTAAGTAGCCTGTGCCGGCATCGGGACCACCGCGGAAGTCAGTGGCAAATGCCACTTCCGGTGTAGTTTCGGTGATGGTCATTCGATGGATTTGGAAATCGCCGCCGGTTTGCGCCACGTTCGCACCCTGACCACCGGCTACCACGCCATAGAAACGATAAGCTTGAATCGCTTCGGTATGGGTAATAACTCTTCTGATGGTAAAGTGTTCGGCACCTATTTCCGGGTTTGAAGCGACTACGCCGAATCTCGGATAATTACCGGAGTCATGTCTTGTCCCGATAATCGTCGTCGCGCCGGCCGCGTTAACGGTTCCGAAAGCCGCTTGGTGATTACCGCGAAGCCGCACACCGGTGATGTCCCAGATATATACATTGCCAGGGACCAGGCCAAGGGCTACCGGATCAAATAATAATCCGTCGGCGGCCGCTGGGCGGGTCACTTCGATGGCATGCTCAGTAATTAAGTTACGCTCCGGATGACCGTATGCACAGAGCAATTCCACATCCTTGCGAGCGGTAATTACGGCATTGCCCCCGGGGCTCATCGGACCGGCATAAGGGATAACAGCACCTTCGGCGGCATCTCTGACCGCCGGCTCTAAAGCAAGATCCCAATCGGTTACTACTTCCAGAGGCATTGGTTGAATCAGACGAGTCCCAATAAAGTTTCCTCGTACTCGGTTGTTATCGCCGATAGAGGCTGAACCACCTTCTCTGATTCTTACTTGTGGGTGGATTCCGAAACTGCCTGAATTAGTCGGGGTTCCACTAATAGTTATAATCGCATTTCTATCATCAATAATATCTACGGCGGTGACCGATAATCCTTGTGGCAATCCATTGACGATGAAGTTATCCACATTTGGTGTATCAGTCACGTTAAATCTTGCATCGCCACGGGCCTGTAAGGCAATCTCGAAGGAAGTCGGCGTGCCTACCTTTAGACGATCCATCTCCGTTAGATACTGTGCATCCAGTCCGGTCGAAGCAAAATTCCCCGGTAACGCGGCAATATCAAATAAGGCCGGTTTCGCTCTAAAGACCGGATCATAAGCCGTCGGACGGGAGAATAAAGTAGCATTGGTAGCAATCCAACTTTGGACGTCATTGATTCCCCAGAAGGTTACACGGTCAATCCGGTGAGCATTATCCATCCATAGTTCGAATAGTTCCCGATAACGAGTTCTTTGGGAGTTTGGATTGTAGCTAATCCCCGCGCCGGCACCAATATCCAATTCAGTAATCTGGAAGCAAACGCCAACGGCACCAAAGAAGTTATCAAAGGCCAAACGTACATTATTCATGTTGGTGTTTATGCCAAAGTGGGTTTGTCCGCCGATTGTTTCGATAAGCAGTCTGCCGCCATCGGCAATATAAGCTTCGACAATGGCCACATCATTGGCCCGCCATTCAACCGCATTATTCCCTAAACCGGGGATTCCATATCCGGCATAAGCTTCCGGATTGTTAACCTCATCAGTTGCCCAGATGGCATTGATGTTGTTGACCATATCGCGGATATTGGCTGATTTTTGGACACTATCATTATTGTAATCATTGTAAATTAATCTGGCATCCGGCGCGTATCGACGAGCCAGTTTAAAAGCATCATAAACGAAGTCCCAAGGATTCACCCCGTCAGGCGCTTGATTGGCATAGGCCGCGCGCCAAGGATGTCCGTTGATGGAATTGGTACGAATGTTTTGCCACCAGCGTAAGTTTGCATTGCCGCCACCACTGTGGAACAATTCGTTGAGCACATCCCAAGCGTCTACCTTACCGGAGAAATGACCGGCGACAGTTCTGATAAAGTGCTCCAGGTTGTATCTGGCCTCGGCGTACGTAACCGGTGAAGTATCTTCATTTAGATTCAACCAAGCGGCCGATTGCCCGTGCCATACTAAGGTGTGACCGATTAGTTCAATTCCTTGATCCACCGCCCACTGAGAAAATGCAGTGGCATGATCAAGGGTGTAAACAAATGGTGCATTACTAAGTGATACCGGTTTCATACAATTTTCTGCGGTAATAGAGTTGTATAGATGTAGGAACATGTTCTCCACATCACCGCCCGGTTCGGGTGCCGCATCCAAGATATTACCGATGGTAAAGTAATCAGTAAAGGCTTCGGCAAGACGTGGTATCTCGGTCATACACTGCCATACAGCGGTGATTGCACCGGGATCGTCAAGGATATAGATTTGAACCGAATTAAATTCGACGATAGCACAGTTTAATTCTACATCTTTGCAGAATTGAAAAGCCTGTACGCCGGTGCCGACCGGCAGTTGGAATCTAACCGTGTAGGTAGTCCAATCGGTGCCCAGAGGAACTCTGGCATTTGCCGCGCCCCAGTTTGCCACCACATCACCTACTCTGGTGGCAATTCGCCATTGTGGACTCCCCAGAGAGATACCGCCGACTTGTCTGGCAACGATGGTTGCTTCAACAAGCGAACCTTCCGGTACCGGCACGCCATATTCCTCCATTGTCCGCCAGTTGATATCGATGCCGGCCCAACCGGGCCCTTCCATAGATGCTCGGATAACATAGTTACCGGGCTCACGATAATCCGGAATAATATCAAAATCTACTTGTTCGCCGGCCCCTCTTCTGACCGGTCCTAAGCCGTCGCTAAAGTCAGTCTCAAACAAAAGGTAAGAGTTGGTTCTTCTGACGTTTATGGCGGCAATGTTAAAATCT
>JGI20163J26743_11537934_pt1 | contig 11527 bp, 5 predicted proteins | sample TergutCu122P1_FD_26743 | JGI IMG/M metagenome (IMG submission 26743) | reverse complement strand
CGTTTATGAACATAGCCTGTTCTTCGATACCTAATACTCCCCATTACATCAAGAAGCTCTTTGGGCTCGTTTCTGCGCTCAACAGTCCAGTTCTTTTTCCGACTTTCGCTATTTCGTATTTCTTCATCTAGTTTCTCTAACATCTCAACATGCAACATTTTGCCGAGATTTAGAACACGTTCATGGATTTCCTTTGTCAAATCATCATAATCAGCTCCGTCTGTTAAAATCTTTTCTCTTACTTTCTCAATTTCCTGGATGTCTTTTGCAATAAACTGTAGTATACTTTCATACATAGAAAGCACCTCCTTTATTTTAGATTGTTTGTTGCAAAACTAATCTTATCACAAAGTGGTGCTTTCTTTCCTTTTTTCTTTGTTTCTTATCTTAATTTCCCGAATGTAACTTTACGCTATGTGCTAATTTCGCGAAATTTTTTTGGAATTTTTTTTTTTGTCCTGCACTTAACATGGTTACAATAACTTGAAATAGTATAATTGAAATTAGACTATTTTGAACGAGGATGTCTTGCTTTCATTTTGCTTTCATTTTGATTGAAACTAAGTTTTCTGTGTGTTAAACTAAAAACAGCAAAATTCTAAGTTTAGGCACATCGTCAACTTTTAGCGTATTTTAAATTTTGTAACATAAATTATCATAATAACTATATGACAATGGAGGAAAACTAAGTATGAAAAATTTCACTAATTTTAACTATCATATGTTTACTGAAATCGTGTTTGGCAAAGGCACAGAGTCAAGAGTTGCTGAACTTGTAAAGAAGCACGGCGGAACTAAAGTTATGCTTGTTTATGGCGGTGGAAGTGTCAAGAAAATCGGACTTTATGACACTGTTGTAAAATCGCTAAATGATGCGGCTATTCCTTTTATCGAGCTTTCCGGAGTTCAGCCAAATCCAAGAAGAACCCTTGCTAACAAAGGTTTAGAGCTCGCAATGAAAGAAAACGTTGACCTTGTGCTTGCGATTGGTGGGGGTAGCTCTATAGATACAGCTAAAGCAATTGCCTTGGGTCTTGCAAATGATGGTGACTATTGGCAGTTTTACAAAGGTGTTCTGCCAACAAAGATTGCTCCTGTTGGTGCGATACCTACGATTTCAGCAGCCGGAAGTGAAACAAGCGGTTCTTTTGTAATCGTTGATGATATTGAAACTAACCGTAAGTTCGGCCTTATCAACCCTATGGTGCGTCCTGCCTTTACTATTATGAACCCTGAACTTACTTACTCAGTTTCGCCTTATCAAACATCAGTTGGCTCAGCGGATATTTTTGCTCATGCTGTAATGCGTTATTTTATTGATTCAGATTGCCACCTTGGCGATGAGTATTGCGAAGGAACAATGCGCACAGTTGTGAAATACGCTCCTATTGCTTACAAAAACCCTACAGATTATGAGGCTCGCGCCGAACTTCTTCTTGCAAGTTCTTTTTCTCACAATGATTTGCTTGATATGGGACGGCTTCCGAAAAATCGTGGTGGAGAGCATCCTTTAGAGCGGCAACTTAGCGGGGTTTATGATACTCCGCATGGTGCTGGCCTTTCTGTCGTAATGCCTCCAATGTTGCAATACTTCGCTGATAATGGCGATGAAAGAATGGTTTCACGTGTTGCACAATTTGCTGTAAAAGTATTTGATGTTGACCCTAATATTGGTAGCAAAAAAGAGATTGCAAATGAAGGAATAAAAAGACTTCGCAGTTGGCTAAAATCGATAGGTATGCCACTTACGCTAAAAGAGCTTGGAATAGAAAATCCAAAAGAAAATCTTGCTGACATCGTAAATAGTTGCGTTGGCGGTCCTGATGGAATTATTCCTGCTGCTATGCCACTTGACCATAAGGCGGTTACTACAATCTTTTCATCGGTGGTAGAGTAGATAGTACGAAAGCGTATTGCACTTGCCGCTCGAATGCAAAACATGAATTTATAATTTGATTTGCTTGCGGATGTTTTCCGCAAATTCACTAGCTAACTTTTCAATCCCTGGGATTTCTTTGATTTCTCCGGGATTGTTTGCTGTTTCAAACAAAGCAAATCTTGATGGAAGTATAAACGGTCTGTTCATATTTAATGTGCGAATTAGCTGGTTTGCAACTAAATCCCCTCCACTATAACCCGACACAATTACGGCAAATAGCTGTTTGCTTATTAAATGATTACCTCTAAGCAAAGCTGTTAACCTGTTCATAAAAGCCATTATGTAGGCAGTTGGCGCATCATTGTAATTAGGCGATACAAGAACTAACGCATCACACTCAGTGAGCGCAGGATATATTTTTTCGGTTATTAAGTCTTTGAAAAAGCATGTTTTTTGTTTGCCAAGTTCCAAGCATGTTGCATAAGCACAACCTCTACAATCTTTAACTTCGCCATCTTGCAATGAAATTTCTGAAACCTCTATATCTGCCATATAACTTCTAACCATATCCCATAGTGCTTTTGTGTTTGATTTTTCAATATGCCCTGCGTGAATTGCAAGTATTTTAGGATTATTTTTCTTTGGTTTTTCAAATGCTAACAAGTTATCTACAAGAGCCTCGGAAGTTTGCGCATATGCTTCAAGGATATCTGTAGAAATATTTCTTGCTATGATATTGTAATTCTTGAGCGTTCCGGTTCCTTCAACAAGGGATTTGCCTATAAACGTACCGCCTGACATATTTGCACTTAATGCCAACTCTCCTGCCACAGTTTTCGTATGAAGTTCGCTAGTCCCATCAACAATAATCGCACAAACTGCATCATCCAAGCATTTTTGTTCAAGGCGAATTTTCTTTAATATTTCATAGTGCTCAAGATTAACTCCTGATTCATCAAGAGAAATAGCAAATAACACTTTTTTTCCATTTAAGTTTGCACACACAAATTCATCTGCAGTTTTAATAACATCGTGTTCATGATTTTTAAGACTACGTGCAAGTATATGCTCCAGCCTTTCTGCTTTATGCATTTCTTTGTTATGCGGTTTTATTAATATCAAATCGCTCATATTTAAACTCCTCAATCGAGTTTTCGTAAATTCTCGTATGAATGCTGTATTCGTGCAAACAATTTGTCCGGCAAAAGCACATTTTCAAATTCGATTTTTCCATCTGCCACCTTGTTTAACGCTCCAAGGAAAGCACCATCAGAGCCATCGCCGATATACTTTGAACTATAATGCCATTCTCCTTTAAGCATATATAAAATTGATAAAACTCCTGATGAATATGCAGGTGCAATAAATGGCTTAAAGCCCATTTCACGGATTCTGAGATTTTCTACCGTAACAAGCTCTGTTAATTCTTTTGAAAGTTCATCATTATAATTTGAAATGCTGTTTGCAAGCACTAAATCCTGCCCATGAGGTCCAAACGCACGCCCTTCTACCTCATACTGTTCAAACCTTTTTTCTTTTTTAGCATAATACAGTGCTCTTGCGTTCATAACTCCAAGCCCAAACCCATGAAACTGCCCCGGGTTCAAACCCGATGCTAAATATGCCGCTTTGCATAAAGGATCTACAGGGTCAGATACAACCGCAAACACTCCTTTAAATGACTTCTTTGATGCAAGTTTTGCATAATGCTCTAGGATTTTTTTGTTCTCCTCATACTGCGCCATTCTCACATCAGAAACACCTGAACCTATAGCAGGCACTACTTTCGAGGCACAAAATATAAATATGTCGCAATCAAACAGCTCTTCTTCGTTTTCAATGGCAAATACTTCAGGCGTGCACCTAACAACTGCAGCACTATTGCCTGATACAACACCAAAACCTGCATCAGCGTTGAAGTGCGACTTAGCGTCGTTATCTGAGCCTGCTCTTGCATCCGATAGTACAGGTGCGTACGCAATCTGATTCATCTCAGCTTCATATCTTTTCGCATTGTTTTTATTAATATCAAAAATTCCTATGCTCTCAATTTCGTTTCCACCAAGAAGCACAAGCCCCGTCAGCAAATTTCCGCCAACATCGCCTAACGCCAATAGACAAACTTTGGCTTTTTTTCCTAAAGCAATCGGAAACAAATACTCATTGCTTGCGTTATTTTTAAATATTCCCGCATTTTCGCATAAATCAACTAGTCTATACATATATTCTACACTTTCTACTATGCAATCGTATTGCACTTAACCTTCGATTGCAAAACACGAAATAAATTTGAATGATGTGTTTTGCAAAGCTCTTGCAAGTGAATACGATTGCCATATACTTTTGCGAGGAGAGCTTGTGAAACACCTCAAGCACTGTCAAGTGTTTCACATTGACGAGCGAACGTATATGATTACAAAACTTATCCGAACCTGATTGAGTAAATGTTTACGTCAGTATATTCTTGAGCCTCGTAAGCACCTCAATATCATTTTCCGCGCATACAGATGCCTGCAAGTTTAAGTCATAAAACATGCTATGCCCTCTTTCCGGTATCCTCGGAATAGTTATTACCTCGCTTAACCTGTTTAAAGTTAGATTACGTTCAAATATGCTTTGGTATTCTTCCTCCAAAACTGCAAGTATTTTGCGAGTATTTTTAATACAAGTCATTGACAGTTCATAAACAAGACTTGGAGGTAGTTTCGCTAAAAACTTAGGCACAGCATATGGCAAAATCAAGTTTATCGATGGTGTAATTCCGGCACTAATAACTTTCGAGCCTTCAATACTATCGCCTCCAACAAAAGGATACATCGCTGTATCAACAAACCAGTTTCTCAAGTTAGGGATATAATATGCACTATCAACTTTCTTGTTTTGCACTTCCATGATGTCTTTGCCACGTCCTGACAAAATCCCTACAATAAGTTTGCTAATCTTAACATTTTCACTTTTAAGCACAGGCGCAAGCCCCGCAAGTCTATGCCCGTTATGCATAAAGTCATCAAGCAAAATAACTGGTCTGTTAAATGATTTGATTGTTCTTATTTGGTTTACTAAAGACGCATAAAACGGAAATTCCTTTATTTTAAAATCACTGATTGTGCCAGTATATACCTTCTCAGTATGAAGGGATTTTGTAACTGTGTTTGGCACTACCATGCCTTTGAGCATTTCGCCAAAAGGCACACACATAAGTGGTCCAAGCTGTCTTTCTTTTGTAGGTGTCTCCGGCACATCGTTTTCTTCAACAATCATTTTAACAAGTTTATTGTGAAGAATATCAGAACTTATAGAAAGAATAAGTCCGCCTTTGTAAAGCCTAACAAATGCACGCTGCAGCTCTTTGTGCGCTTCATCAATAGTTGCAATTACACGCTCGTTTTGATTAAATGGCGCTTTAATTGTCGTTATCATGTTTTTGAGAATTACGACAGGGAACTTCATATCAACTGCATATAAGGCTTTTTCGCCATCTGCAAACACGCGCTTTTCAAACCCTTGACGTTCCAAAACGTCCACAATTTCTTCATTTTGCTCGCCATCATAAATCGCATATGTGAAGTCTTGCTTAATGCATTCTGCCAAAACTTCCGTAATTAAAGTCTGTATCGGCTCTCTTAAAATTTCGCTTTCAAAGTATTCTATGTGGCTTATTAACACAATTTTGCCTGCCGTGTTTTCTCGCACATACTCAGAGGCTTCTTGGCTTTTCAGTTTATTATAAAGTTTTGACGCTTTTAACTCTTTATACGTACATGCCGCAATTACTGCACCAGCCTTTGTGTTGTCTCTTATTGTCATGTATTTGCCTGAACCTTTAACAACAGACTCAATTATAATATTTTTGCTTTGCATAATCTGCTTATATAAAGGTTCTCTAAGGTAAAGACTGTTTTCATAAATATAGTTTTGCACCATCGGGTCAATCAAATTTGATATGTCTCTATTCATATCAATATTTTCGCGAATTCTAGTGGAGCTGATATCTTCAAGTTGTGGCGGAAGCATCAGCTCGATTATGTCGCCTTGAAGTTTATAATACTGCGCATCAAAATGCCCATCCATCACATCTCCCTCAGATTCACTGACGCGCTTGAAAATTATGTGATTGAAATTGTGAATTGAGTTTTCAGAGACATCAGCTTTGTAAGATGACGCATTTGAAACAACATCACTGCCAACAGTCACATAAACATCTTTGCCTTGCCAGATGTTTGCAAGTGTTTGCATATCATTAGGATTCGAAAGATTTATAGGAATATCATCAGGAAAAACATAAACATTACTTTCGTCTGCTATGCTCATAGTAACGATTTGTCTCCTTATCATGCGCGGCTGCGTTTTTTTCGACCAAGAAAATTCATCAATTGCAAGATAAACCTCAAACCCTAGGTCTCTAACAGCTTTTACGATTCCTTTGTGACTTAATGAAAACGGGTCAAAAGTGCCCGGGAAAAATGCAATTTTGTCAGGCTCTTTAATGGCAAAATCTTTATGTTCCATAAGATAATCTGATATAAATCTATACACATCATTTAATACTGCTGCATCGTTAAAAAATGATAGCTCGATATTTTTTTTATCAGCAAGAAGTATCAGCATTTTTTTGTATATGCTCTTAAATATTAGATGTTTTTCTTCTTTAGTAAGCATTTCAGATGCAAAAAACTGTTTGCCAATTACATATAAAGCTTCTTGACTGACTGTTTCTCTATAGCTTGCAAGACCTGTAAGCAACATACCTAACAGCGTGCTCCTTCTTGCTTCATACTGCTCCTCGCTTTCGTCAAATCGTCCTTTGTATGATGAATAGTTTTGTATAATAATTCCGATTGTGTTGAGCGTAACGGAACTCACTTTGTCGTTTGTGCTCTGCTGCAGTCTTTTTAAATCAGAAATAATCTCATCTAACTCATTTGGATGCAGGTATAAAGCTATCTCGCCCAGGTACTCCGGAATGTATTTTGAAACTTGATATTCTCCAATTTCAAGTCCGCCGGTAAGTTCAATTGCGAGCTCATTTCTTTCAAACAACTGGAGTTTTTGTATTATTTGCACAAGCCCTACGCCGGCTCTATGTCTAACTGTAACTCTTTCACTAACCTTTAGTAAGTTTGAAAAGTGCGTCGCTATATGCAAAAGAGTTTCTTTACCCGCAATATTTGATAAATCTAATAAAAATTTAATGTTAGCAGCTTTTACAATCCATGGCGTATTAACTTTTAAGTTTTCCAAAAATATTTCAGAAACAAAACTGCTTCCATGTTTTAAAACTTCATCAACCGCACTTACTCTTTCAGAGGTTTCTCCCATGTTTTTGAATATTTTTGCTTTAAGATATGGCATGCATTTCACTTCATCAGACATATCTAAAGCCATTGAGACAATCAAGTTTTTACTTTCATCGCTTATTTTTTCAGCGTGTTCCTTTGTTACATGCTCCAAAACGCTCATAATTCCAACTTTAATATCTATCGATTGTCTATGACAAACTCCTGCCAAAAAATTTATTAAGTTCGTAGTTTCTTCTTTAGTGCAAAGCTCAATCGGAATATATTGCATGGAAGAAACAAGTACAAAAGTTGTTGCATCGTCCATCACTGCATCTTTGTAATAGTTGAGAATTTGCTTTAAGTAAAGTCTCTTTTCATCCTCATCACAATGTCTAAAAATATTGAATATAATAACTCTCAGCGAATATCCAATCCAAAATTTGTGTCTTTCTGTAACTTTATGCCCCGGAAAAATTACAGCATCTAGATATTTTCGCCAAACTTCAAGGGATGTAATTTCCGAACTCGGCAAAATCACGTCCTCAGGAAGCTCTTTTCTGTATTCATCCGAAAAGCCAACTATCATTTTTCCCATTAGTGCCGCAGCTTGCCTTCGTATATCCCCTTCCCTATGCATCAGCATTTCATACAAAAACTGAAGGGTCATCAGCTTTTGCTTTTGATTCATATGGGTAGAATATTCCTCAAAAATATTTAGATAACCTCGTATGTTTTTCCACTGCCTTTCACTTCGAGCTTCTTCAAGAAGGCTTCCAAATGACGCTTCGTGGTTAAATATGTGCATTACTTTTATGTTGTGCTCAATAGCAAGGGATTTTATTTTTTCAATCGCCTCGCCTGAATTCATAATTGCAGGGTCTTTTGTCTTTGGCATCACCACATTGTCCGAACCAAAATTGACGTTTATCCCTAGTCCCGTTAAATAGTTTTCAAAGTCTTTAATCTTGGAATAAACTTTTTCATATCTTTTTCTTTTTGCATCATCCACATTGTCAAGTTTGCTAAGTATCACATCAAAAGATTCAGAAAGCGTAAATATACGCATTGTTCCGTCTTCTTCTTTTACTCTAAAATCTGTATAAATTAATATAAGAGACTCAATCGATAAATCTTCAAGCTCCAAATCCCACGCCGAATGGTTTGCCGCAATATGGGCGATTGAGTTCATATGCAGTCTTTTAAGGCATTGATCAGTGTAGTAATAGTGAAGATAAGGAATTCTCTCATTTTCTGTGCCTTTGCAGCCAAATTTTCCAATGTCATGTGAAACTGCAGCGCCTGACATCAAAGCTAAGTCTATTGGAACGCCTTTTTGTTTAATTTGTCTTGCTATATACATTGCAAGAGCGTGCATGCCTGCGATATGGTCTAAAAGTTTGTATTTTGTAATTTCTTGACCTATACGCATAAACTCATAAAAATGTAGTTCATCATACATTTTTAAATAGCGTTCGTATTCTTCTTTTGCATGGCAATCTGAAATCTCGCTTTGACCGAGATTTTCAATAAATTTAAGTGGGTCTTTATTTGATTTTTTGTTTTTCTCGTATTCAAAAAAGTATTTAAGAACAGTGTACAAAAACTGGATACCTGCATAAGTTTCATCATAGTTTATACCATTAGCTTTTTCAGGATACAGTCTGCTTACAGTGTAGTCATATAAATGCTTCAGCCAACCTGAATCAGGCTCTTTTGCTAGTTCATCCAAGCTGTTTTTGCAAAGAACAAGGATATCTTCGCATGTGAATGTATTTTTGTTTAAAAGCACTAAAATACCTGCTGAAAAGTCTGTCTTTGTAAGAATCTCATTCATCCGTTTTTTCGATATTTGTATGTCGTCAAGAAATTTTTTGCTAGTAAGAATTTCTTTTAACTTTTTATATACTTCTAGTGCCGCTTTCTTTTGCATATGTTTCCTCGCTCACTTCTTGCTTTGCGTAAAGTTATTTTATTACAGTTCGCACTCCGATGGCTATAATGGTTCTTGAAGCAATCCCTTCGGAACCGTATTTTACGGGATGTTTTCGGAGAAAACATTACATACCCCGAACAGATTGCGGAAAGACCCATTATAGCTACAAGTCTTACACGGTGTGAACTATAAAGTTATTTTATCACTTTAGCGTTGTATATACTAGTTAAAAAATATGTATTCGGAGTTGCAATCGCTAAACACAAGAGACTACCGCATAAATCAGTAGTCTCCTGTATCGTTTTGCTAGCTTTCGCCAATCGTATTCTTTTGCAAGTGTCTTTAAGATTCTTCTTCCTCTATAATCGTTTCTTCTTTCTTTATTTCTTCAAATCGTTTAACTTTTTTTGTGGTTGTTTTTATCATTTCTTCGTTTGTAATAACCAGGTGTCTCATCTTTTTATAAAGTGGTAATCCTTCATTTATCTCTTGGATATCTTTCCATATAATCTTATGAAGTTCCTCTTCAGAAATTCCCGGATACTTCTCATCGACGTATTCTTGGTCATACACAATTTTTGCAACGATGGATAAGTCATCACCTTTTGGTTTTCCATAAACAAGACTTTCTGAAACATATGGCATATTTAGAAGCATCTCAAGTTCTTCAGGGTATACATTTTTGCCGTTTTTAAGGACGATTACATTTTTCTTTCTTCCTGTTATGAATAGGAAGCCGTCTTTATCCAAATACCCCAAGTCTCCTGTATAAAACCATCCGTCTTTTAGCACTTCAGCTGTCGCTTCTTCATTTTCATAATATCCAAGCATTACGTTTGGACCTTTTGCAATGATTTCGCCGATACCCTCCTCGTTAGGGTTATCTATTTTTATTTCCACATTTGGAATCGGAAAACCACAGGAACCATATCTAATGGCTGTTTTGTTTTCCCCGGTAAGTACAGGTGCTGTTTCTGTTAATCCGTACCCTTGCAAAGTAAGAATTCCAAAGCTGTGATATCCTTTTGCCACTTCCTTATCAATGGCTGCCGCGCCCGAAAATACCCCTCTGACGCCACCTAGGTTGTCAATTATTTGCTTAAATACTTTCCGTCTTATGTCAATACCAAATATAAGCAAGAAGTTGCAGACCTTTCTCATGGTTTTTATGAGCTTGGTTTTACCTTGCCTCTCGACTTCCGCCATTAGCTTTTTATATATTGCCTCAAGCAAAAGCGGTACACAAAGAAATACCGTGACTTTATACTCTTTTAGATTTTCTTGTATGTATTTTAATCCGTCGCAAAATACATTAGTGGTACCATTAGAAAGCATCACAAGTAGTCCTGTTGAGCCGAGAGTATGATGAAATGGCAGAAATGCCATATTAACGTCAGTATGAAGAAAATCTATAATGCTATTAACTCCATATATGTTTGAAGCGTAATTTTTATGCGACATCATTGCGGCTTTAGATAGTGATGTAGTGCCTGATGTAAATACGATAGCACACATCGCTTCTTCATCTATAACTGCATTTGTATATCGTTCGTCGCCGTTTTTAAGCAGTGTTTCTCCCTTGTTAAGCAAATCTTCCATCGTGGTAAACTGCTCTGACATCTCCGAATCCATACATATGTATTCTTTTAAGTGGCTGTTTTGCTTGCTTATTTCTTTCATGGTTTCTGCAAAAGCTTTATCAAAAACAATGGCATCCGCCTTGCTTCTTTCCAGCAAGCTTGCGATTTCTTCTGCAGGAAGCTCCTTATCCAGCGGCACTGTTACTCCCACTCCGTTTAAAACTGAAACATATGCTACTGCCCATTCATACCTGTTTTTCCCAATGATGGCTACTCTCTTGTTATGTAGTCCCATGTCTATAAGTGCCGTCCCAAACTTGTTTACATCTTCTTGGAATTCACTATATGTAATTGTCGTATAGCTAGGATTTTTTTCTATTTTGTGTTTAATTATAAAGGCAGGACTGTCAGGATATTTTTTTACAGCATTGTTTAGTACTTCTCTAAAATCTTTGAACTGTTCTATTTCATAAAGAACTTTTTTGGGTTTCATGTTGTACGCACCTCTTTCCAATTAGTTAGCATTTTAATTAGGTTTACTGATAAATCCCGTTTAATTTTCCCCAGTTGTGTCATACTAATCCCTAATTAAAAACATACTTTCTTTGCAATCTTTGATACGCTTTTAATTGGGGATTAGTATCAGTGACGCCAATCATGAAACATTAGCATCTAGTCTTAAATACTAGATTATCACATGTGCAATAGCATGTCAATGAATTGACTTAATTTAATTAAAATGTTAGTATTAACATGTTACTGTTCACACCTAATTACTTTTATTGAATTAGATAACCATTTTCTCAGTCGGGTTCGGGGCATGTAATGTTTGTTTCACAAACATCCCGTAAATTAC
>JGI20163J26743_11537935_pt1 | contig 11556 bp, 10 predicted proteins | sample TergutCu122P1_FD_26743 | JGI IMG/M metagenome (IMG submission 26743) | reverse complement strand
AACTTATATTTGACCAATAACCATGAAACTATGCAGAACCAAATAGGTCCGACCACACAGCTCAGGATGAACCAAAGAGGAAGCCCCATAATAGTTACGAAGTTTGCCGGATCACCGACACCAAGACCGTAACCGGTTATTGCGAGCCACAAAACGAACACAACATAAAGAATAATTGACATCCTTTGTTCTTTTCTTATCTGCTCATTTCGTTGTTTTTCCGTTAAAATTGGTACCATAACTTTCTCCTTTCTTTTAATCCTTATTTATTAAAAAGCGACAAACCGTAACCTCAGCTCGTCGCATTTAACCAACATTTATTTTCGTTCATATACTATTTCGCCATCTATCATGGTCATGTCAACTTTTACATTGTAAAGCTCCATCGGGTCTATCGCAAGAATATCTTCCGAAAGAACTGTAAGATCAGCTAATTTCCCCGGCTCAATGCTTCCTTTGATGTTTTCCTCAAACGTCGCATATGCTCCATTGTACGTCATGCAGCGAATCGCTTCCATAACAGTAACCGCTTGAGTTTTGTCACACTGCTCATTGACAGAACGATCGTAACGATTTACTGCGGCGTCCAGAAGCGCCATCCCTGTCTCATAGGATGGTTTATCGCTATGCAATGAACACATTACCCCTGCATCAATCATGCTGCGAATTGCTGCAATATATTTATTTCTCTCTTCGCCATAAAACTTCTTGAATTTGCTGCCTAGCTTCTGAATTGAAGAAACATTTACGCTTGGACATAAATTTAATTTTGCCATTCGTTCTACAAGATCTTGGTCAACTATTGTACAATGTTCAATTCTGTGACGCAAATCAGGTCTTGGGTTATCTACAAAAGCTTTTTCATAACCTTCAACCATATACTCTATAGCTTCATCGCCAATGGCATGAGCCGTAACTTGACACTCAGCAGCATTAAGCCTCTTTATATATTCGGCTACTTCTTCTCTTTCCCAACCTTTTTCTCTCGGAAGATCAGGGTCATGCGAAAAAGGCTCTCTTGTTAAGCAAGACGGACCACCCGAGCCACCGTCTATCATGAATTTTAGCGTTCCCACTCTGAAGTATTCGTTACCTAACCCTGACATAAATCCAAGTGCTAACCAACGTTCAACATCAGCGTACGAGTAAGGTTTGCCAAAGATGCTGTGCAAAAACATATTTGAGCGCACTTTAAAAGTTCTTTCCCTGCAAAGTTTTTGCATAACGTGATAAGAAGTTGCACCACATTCCCCACAGTCACTTATGGAAGTAATTCCATTTTCAATTAGAAGTTTATAGGATTTCATTGCCGCAACTCTTTGTTGCTCTTCTGTGTAAACAACTGAACTCCATAGTTTAAAATGTGTATGCCCACGCACCATGCCGGTTAATTTGCCATCTTTGACTTCCACTTCATGTTCCGGATATTTTTCAGCATCTTCAGGACCATAAACATCAAGGTACTCCAATGCTTTTGAATTATACATACAAATATGCCCACCGCCGTGCATACAGTGCACCGGATTGTCAGGTGCCGCATTGTCAAGTTCTTCAATCGTAGGATGACGCTGCTCCGGGAAAAGCGACGGTTCGTATCCCATCATAGATATCCATTCGCCCGGTTTTTTAATCTTTGCAACTTTTTTAACCAGCTCTAACATGTCCGCAAGGGATTTGCAATTTCTGTTGAAAGTGTCAACCATAGCCGAATCAAGCTCAGTACCTATCATCCCCGTTAAAATCGGATGGAAGTGAGTGTCATTTATCCCCGGCATCAAAGTCCGTCCTTTAAGGTCAATCACTTTTGTTTTTTCGTCTATAATCTTTTCAAGATCCTCATTTGTACCTGCGAAGACAATCTTGTTGCCCTTTACTGCTACCGCTTCAGCTAGCCCATCGTTTTCATCAACCAAAATAACTTTTCCATTTTTGAAAGCAATATCTACATATGAAAAATCGAACAACATATCATACCTCCAAGTATCATTTTCCACCCAAAAGAATTTCGAGCTTCGCTTCAAACAACACAACACAAATTGACGTGTGATTTGCAGATATTATACATTCACTTATAAGACAATGTCAAACAAAATTGTTTTCCCACATCCCCATTGCTTTTTTATTTAAAGGTAACATTTTCGCCTTATCACCTGTAAAAATATTTTCCATCACTTTTTCAACACTTGATTGCGAAACAACATTTGTTACTTTTATAATTGCGCCAAGCATAACCATATTCATCGTTTTGTCACTTCCAACCGCTGACGCAAGCTCGTTGCAATCCACATTGTGAATTTGCACGTCATTTCTGTTCGAGTTTTCTTTAATTAATGAAGTGTTTATAAAAAGATTACCGCCGGGAGCTACACGTTCCTGAAACTTTGCAAGGGATGGTCTATTCATTGCTACAACAGCTGTTGCTTCAGTAATTACAGGTGATGCAATCTTCTTGTCGGAAACAATCACTGTGCAATGAGCCGTACCGCCACGCATTTCCGGACCATATGACGGCATCCATATGACTTCTTTATTTTCTAACATGCTTGCATGGGCGATTATTTGACCTAGCAATATAACTCCTTGCCCACCAAATCCGGATATTATGATTTTATGTGTCATCTTTTCCTCCATTGCTACTATCGTAGCCACAAATTATTTTTCAAACGTTTCCCTACCACCGGCAATGGATGCAGGGCATTTAAATATTCCCAGAGGATAATATTGTTGCATATTATTTTTTACCCACTCAACAGAAGCCACAGGCGAAAGTCCCCAGTTTGTCGGGCAAGTAGACAGAATTTCCACAAGTGCAAACCCTAAGCCTTTTTCTTGCACTTCAAATGCACGCTCTATTGCCTTTTTAGCTTTCCGAACATTTGCCGGAGAATCCAAAGAAACACGCTCCACATATACAGCACCTTCGATCGTTGCCATGAGTTCCGAAACTTTTAATGGTTTTCCTGCTGCAGCTTCAGTTCGGCCTTCCATTGTGGTAGTTGTTTTTTGCCCCAAAAGCGTTGTTGGTGCCATTTGCCCCCCTGTCATGCCATAAATTCCATTGTTAATAAAAAACGTGCAAAACTTTTCACCTCTGTGTGCCGCATGTACAATCTCCGCCATCCCAATTGAAGCTAAATCTCCGTCTCCTTGATATGTGAAAACCATTTTATCCGGCAACGCTCTTTTTAAGCCTGACGCAACAGCCGGCCCTCTTCCATGAGCAGCTTCACACATATCGATATTCATAAAATGATGAGCAATAATACTACATCCTATAGGCGCCACTCCAACGGTATCGCCGAGTAAACCTTTTTCTTCAATAACTTCCATGATAAGCCTGTGTGATATGCCATGGGTACATCCGGGACAATATGTTGTTTCAACATCCAGCATCCCTTTAGTTAATTCAAATACTGTTTTCATCGTCCCACCTCCATTAAAGCTGCCTTGGCTATCTCTGCCACCTCCGGTGGTGTAAGCCACATCCCGCCAACTCTCTTTGCAAGCGATACAGGCCACCTGCCTTTAGTGCCGATAAGCACATCATCCATCATTTGCCCTTGCGATAACTCTACCGATAGAACTACCTTTGTTTTGTTTCCAATCTCATCAAATGCCTTATATGGAAACGGCCATAAAGTTATTGGTCTGATAAGTCCAACTTTAATTCCTTCTGATGCAAGAAGTTCCCTTGCTTCGTCCGCTATACGCGATGTGGTCCCGTATGCAACAAAAACAATTTCTGCATCTTCAAGGTCAAAAGTTTCATATTCAGTTAACTCTTGCCGCATTTTTTCATATTTTTCCGCAAGTCCTTCTACTTTTTTTTCTAATAGCTCAGGCTGTAAAGTCAGTGATTGAATTCGATTGCGTTCACGTTTGTTTTTATGCCCCGCAATAATCCATGGTTTGTCTTTTTCAGAACTGACAATATTTTCGAGCTGCTTTATTTCCGGCAAAACGATAGGTTCCATCATTTGCCCGAGCATGCCGTCCACAAGCACCATCACAGGGTTTCTAAAAGCGTCAGACACATCAAATGCCTTACCCATTGTATCCACCGCTTCTTGAATCGATGCCGGAGCATATACAATCACATGATAATCTCCGTTTCCTCCACCTCTCGTTGCTTGATAATAGTCTGCCTGACCCGGCTGAATGCTACCGATTCCCGGACCACCGCGTGATACACTAATTACAACAAAAGGCACCTGTGCAGAGCACGCAAAAGAAAATGCTTCTTGCATTAACGCAATTCCCGGTGATGATGAAGATATTAAAACCCTTCCGCCTGCACATGCCGCACCGTAAGCCATGTTAACTGATGCCAACTCGCTTTCTGCCTGAATGAAAGCGCCGCCGACTTTTACCATTTCCTTTGCCATATACTCAGGTATTTCGTTTTGCGGTGTTATAGGATACCCAAAATAAAACCTGCAACCGTTTCTGATTGCGGCACAAGAAAAAGCCTCATTGCCTTTCATCAAAACTTTTTCACTCATTTTCTCCCACCCCTTTTTCATTTTTGTAAATTTTGATTGCTCCGTCGGGACACATAAGGGCACAGTTTGTACAACCGACGCACTTCTCCATTTCGGTCACACGGGCCGGATGATAACCCTTTGAGTTAATTTCCACGTCATCAATTATGAGTATTTTTTGTGGGCAAGCATACACACAAAGCTCGCATCCCTTACATCTTCCACCATCAATTTCTGTAAAAAATTTTACCAAAGCTACACACCCCTTTCAGCGTTCGTGTTATGGTTTGATACATATTTAACATTAGGTATGACCTTTTGACTTAATTTTATAATTATTATAAGGAATTGTCAAGATTTTCTCTCAATATTTAACAAAAAAGACAGGCGAAAGGTATTACCTTTCGCCTGATTCGATATATTTTTCCAAAACACAGCCTTTTGTCATCTGTCTAGCCATGTTGGTCTCATATGTAACTCCATCGGAAACAGTTTTACGTTAATTTTTTCTCTCTCAATCTTTGCATTCACCTCTGAAAGCAAACTTTCTTGGCACGTATGAAATTTTACCGGAATTTGCAATTCTTCTGCGAGCTTTTCCGCAAAAATTATTCCATCCAAAACTATTTCACAGGTTGTTTCCCGCAAGAGATGTGTATTATTTATAATTCCACTTACAAGAAGCCCTGTTTCAGCCTGAATTGCCGCAATATGTGTTTCAACACCTTTTACAGTTGCTGTTTCGGGTCTTTTTGCATTTACCACACAAACCAGCTCCGTTTCACCGGAAAGAAAATACTTGCGAAATTGATTTAAAACTCTTGCGCCTGCCGCATCACCGCCGGCATCAACAACCGCCAACACATCTTTGTTCTCAAGCGGTTTTCTTGCGTTTGCAGTTAAAGCAGGAAGATCTGCCGTTGTATCATATCCAAAAGCGTCGCTATATACCTCGACACCTTTGCTAACTAACAGCGGTCGGAGCTCTCTGCTTCTGAAATATGGATTCGCAATGTCTAAATCAATGAGAGCTGTTTTTTTCTTTTCTCCTGCAATGGCAGAAGTAGACGCAAGATGAATCGCATAATTAATTGAAACTTCAGTTTTGCCGCTACCATAGTGACCACAAATTATTGTAATTCTTTTTCCCATTTTAAGTTGCCTTTTTCTATAATGTCCGCTTATTCAAGAGTTTTCGAATCTACGAAAAAACTCTTGCAGATCCACACCGTTTGATATTTCCGTCTATGATTTTTGCTGTTGATTACTTTGAATAAAAGTAATCAGATTCGTCAGCACCATGTTTACCGGCGTAGCAATCCCAAGGGCCTTACCCTCTCTCACAATGGCACCATTAATCATCTGAATTTCAGTAAGTTTGCCATTTAACACATCTTGAAGCATCGATGACTTGTTTTTCGCTGTATTGCGGCAAACTTGTCTTGTGTTTTCCACCGGGTCTTCTGTTTTTAAGGCAATCCCTTTAGCTTTTGCCACTGCCATAGCTTCTTTCACCGCTTCTTCCAGTAGTTCATCTATTTCTGGGAAATCCAGAAGTTCCCCATTATACAACTTTGTAATTCCCGTAAGCGCGTTAATTCCGACATTTATTAAAAGTTTATCCCAGATGAGGCCCATAACGTTAAGGGAGATTTCTGTTTCAAATTCTGCATTTTGTAGTGCCTCAGAAATCGCAAGAGTTCGTGTCGATTCTTTTCCGTCGATTTCACCGATAATCGTTTTCCCACGTCCTGCAAATCTCACTTTTCCCGGACCCAGCATTGTTGCTCCGCAAGCGGTAGTTCCCGCAATAACGTTAGCAGATCCTATAACATCACAAATCAGCTCAACATTCCCAAGTCCATTTTGGAGAGTTAACGCAACAGTATCAGGCCCGAAAACTTCCCTGTTATTTTTTACTGCGGCAGAAGTAAATGCCGACTTTACAAAAATAATGGCGAGGTCACATACTCCCGCTTCCTTTGCATCCGAAATAGCCTTGACATTCTTATATACTACATCGTTTCCCTGCTCTTCTAAAACCAAACCATTCTTATTTATAGCATCAACATGTTCTTGCCAAACATCAAGCAGATAAACTTCATTTGAAGAAGCTAGTGAAAGTTTTGCGCCATACAGGCAACCCATTGCACCTGCCCCAACGATAACAATTTTCATATGTTTTTCCCTCCTCGGTTATTCGTAGTACCATAAACATCGTTTTACATTAGCTATAAGTATACCAATAGCTTTCATATTTGTGAAGTGGTTATTTTACGCCTTCAGAGTTGTGCTTTTTCTTACAGTGTTAACGGTGTTACTCATATGCATGGGAAAAACCCACCATATCGCACAAATATTTCATGTAGCCTTTTTATGGCATCATCCGTAACTCTTATATATCTGTTAGAATCACCAATACGCAAAATGAGACAACCATCATTTGCTGGCAAGAATTTAATGCTGCGTCCCCCATTAGTCATAGTTATTGAAATATCCGCCGAAAAACCACACGCAAGACTATCTCTAAATGAGCGACCTCTCAACATTTCTTGCAATACTAAAATATCATTTTCGTCTGTTATTACAACAGAAATGCTTACATCCGGATTGTAACCTCCCGGAAATGCTTGATAATGAAATTCTAGCAATGCTTGAGTTGCGAAATCCGTGTTTATCCTCACAGCGAGCCACCATATACTAGAGATAGCCACTATTATGAGTGTAACAAATAATATAAGTAGTTTCACTTTTTTCATAAATGCCACCTTTTAGTTTCTGTCCCATCCGCTTACGAATAAACGATATAATCACTATGCGCTGTTAATTTTTTTATCAAAATAATCGCTGTAGCTATAATAAAACACTTTATCATTAATAGTCATCAAAGAAATACCGGCACGCCACTTCGATCAAGAAACCAAATAGTAAATGCCCAAATAAACGGTGCAAGAACTGCGGCACCAGAAAAAATTAACCGCATTACTCCTATGTTGTTTTTTCCTTTACGCAGAGAAATGATGCCCAATAGCAAGCCAAGCAATTGAAAATAAAGCCCCCAAAAACTCACAAAAAACAGCATCCAAAACACCTCATGTATCCAGCCCAGAAGCCAAAGAGCCATCGGGGCAAGACCGAATGTTAATGCAATTATCGGCAAACGTCTATTGTATTTTTGTGAAACTTTTGTTGCACTTGTTTCCTTTTCTCCACCGTTTTGATTTTTCATAAGCATTTCTCCAAATATGAATTCGATTATAGACTATCAATGAACTCCCATATTCTTTCGTTTGTGCCTAAAACAAATCTTGGATCATTGCTATTGCCTACTGTATCTAAAAAACACACTCCTTTTTTTCTGTAACATTAATCAATATAATCTTACCAAAAATCAAAGCTTTTGTCTTTATTATTTCGTTAATAAAAGTAAGTTGGGAAAAGCAGGCGAAGCCGGCGTACTTGCATGAAATAGCGATGCTACGCCTGCTCCCGAAACGCTTTTGTGGTTTTTGGCATTTCGGCGCAAGCCAATTGAATAACAAATTGCTCGCAGAAGCCAAAAACTCCACATCCTAAAATGCAGAGTTTTATTCATACTTTAAAAGTTGGTGTTGGTACTTTTCGAGTTGTTTTATGGCAATTGTATGCCATCCATAATTCTTACAGGACTATGGCGGTTTTCTGTTGTCCCATCACCAAGTTGCCCAAATTCATTATTGCCCCAAGCCCATAGCCAACCATCGGCAGTCACTGCTAGCGTATGACTTGTTCCGGCTGAAACTGCAACAACATTGTCCATTATTCTTACAGGACTATAATGGTTTTCCGTTGTTCCATCGCCAAGTTGCCCAAATTCATTATTGCCCCAAGCCCATAACACACCATCCGAAGCTATTACCATAACATGGTTGTTGCTAGCCGAAACGGCAATAACATCTCGCATCATTTTTGTAGGAATTAAAAATGTTTCTTTCTCAGGATCATCATGTCTGCGCCAGTCGGATCCCCAGCCCCAAAGAATACCATCGGATGTTAATGCAAACGTTCTTGCCCCATTGGATGTTACATAAATTACATTTGCCATTATCGTTGCCGACCTGCGATAAAAATCGTTGGATGTTCCAGTACCTAATCGACCAAAGCGGTTATCGCCCCAACCCAACAATCTACCATCGGATGTTATAACAAAAGTTCGGTTACTTCCTGCAGAAACTGCAACTACATCATCCATTACTCTTATAGGCCTACGACGACTGCCTTCATTTGTCCAAATGCCTAGCTGATCGAAGTCATTATATCCCCAACCCCATAGGCCACCATCAGATGTTATTGCCATAACATGCGCCCACTCGCCGGTGCCCATTGAAATGGAAGTAACATTGTGCATTATTGCAGTCGGTTCGTCATAATGCGGTGGTTGCAAGGGAGTAAGCATCCATGTGTAACGAATAATCCAATGGCGCATTCCTTGAATGGCTCTACCTTGCGTCCAAAGTGTACCATTTGAGCAAATCATCATTGTGGTAGAGCCACGAGTAGCAACAGCTGTCATATTTTCCATTGCTTTTTGTGGTTTTTCTTGAAACACAAAATTATTCCCGCCAAACCAACTCACAAGGCCCCATCGCCACAAGATACCATCAGCCGTTATTGCATAGCTTGCATTCCCTCCAACAGCAATTGGAATGCTTGGCACCACTCCTGATTCAAGTCCCGAACCAGGTATAGGACGCAATGCATTGGAAATTGCAATTACGACAATCACTACCAATATAACCAAAGCTAATGCCGCTAGTTTACGTAATATCTCATTTCTACTTTTCATTGATAGCCTCCTACTTGTTAATCGCTCTATTTCCCCCAAATTTCAATCATAGGCTTGAGTCTTTAGTTGAAAATGTATTGAATAGAACGTCTCACTAAAGGAGCTGTCCATAAAGAAGTCGAAAAATCATTTCGCACAGCTCTTTGAACTTGCCCCACAGCTACGGTTGGAATTATTGTGCTTTTTACACCCCTCCGATGCGGTGTGGGTTGTCTTGTCCAGAGAATATTGTTCAAATTTGCATATGCGCTTGTGCCTACTGTGCTTGCTTGTAACACATGAATTGCTTGCCACACGCAATTATTCGTCGTAAAATGAAATCCTGGAGTTGTGCCTTTCATGCTATACGCCATATCCCATGAAGCTTGAAAATCTCCTGCTATAAAAAGTTGACGATTATATCGATTTACATCAAGAGGTTCTGCAACACCAGGAAATGAAAATTCCGCAGATATAATTGATCTTTCGTTAGCGCCCCACTGAATGTTTTGTAATGGAGCAAATATAACAGTCGCTTTATCGTTTCCAGATTTTGGGCTATTATCTAAAGCTCTAAAATCCATGATATACCAATTTCCGGTGTCTCTGTTCTGAATCGCTAAAGCGGTATGCCCAAACGGATTAGCTTCGGTATTTGGACGATTTAGATTACGACCAGTATCAGTTAGTAGAATAGCATTTAATCCGAGAGGGTCTAAAAAGCGAACCGGATTATGCATGACAAACATGTACAGATTTCCGGCTTGAATTATTGCCCAAGGGTCAGGCATAAAACGACCATTACGCTCAACTGGATTGCTTCCAAATTGCATGTTATGTATTCCAAAATATGGGTCGGCGGATAAAAATCTGCCAAGCTGCGGATTAAAGTTTCTTGCACGCAAGTAGTACGTTCCAGTCGCGGCATCCCAGTATTCGCCCATAAATCGGAATGGGTTACAGTTAGCTTCGTCTGAACTTAACTCTACACCAAACGCCGTATAACGGTAATTCCGAAGCACATCACCTTGTGCATTAACTCGCTGAACAACGTCGCCTCTTTTATTATGCAAATAGTAGCCGTGCTGTTCGCTGCGAATTAAACGACCGGTTAACGAACGATCAAATCTGTTAATGACTGCGCCGCTAGCATTACGTTCAAGAACAATATTATTCCCGATCCAAACATGAGTTGTCGTGACTCCATCCACTGTTTTTGAGTGCCTTAAACCATCCGCCCTATATGTATATATCGCCATCATACCAGGCACAAGACCGCTCGTCAACTGGTTAAAGGCAATATAAGCATCTGCACCAGCTTCTTCATCTATCATTACTGCCGCTTGACCGCCATCAAAATAATGCACATCGATCTGATTTTCCCATATATCATATATATCACGAGTAAATGTGATGGCTTCCGAAATATCCATTTCACAGCAGCACTCATAAATACTTTCATCTGCATGTTCACAGTCTATACACTCTGCAACTAATACGGTATTTTGCCTCACAAAGCCATCATATTCATGAACACAATCATCGAAACACTCATAATAAAGAGAATCTAACGATCTGTCATCAGGTAAACGACTTTCCTCTAAGTTTAGCTCTAATTCATAATAATAGTCATCATCAAATGCGCGCACAATCCTTGGATGTGCCCAAACATCAAAGCTACCAGAAGTGCCCGTTACTGCCGTTGCAGTAATAGATACCGCATTTTCAGAACCTCCAATGCAGCAGCACAGTTTCACTACTTGTACTAAACCCATTTGATCCACATCAATAAGGTCGGGCGCACTTGAGTCCCATACTACAGTTTGGTTTGCTATAAGTGGAAATACAGTTGCTCTTAGCTGTATAGTAGCACAACAACATTCTAACTCTCCATTACAACCCAACGGCGAATATACTGCAACAGCTCTTGGTATTGTACTTCCCGATGGAGGTTGTGAAATGTGCAGGTTCAAATATCCGTCTCCACCTGCACCCCAAACCTGTGTACGCAGCAAGCTACTCCAACCGGTGGTAGGATCACCAAGTTGTCCGGAAGAATTACTTCCCCACGTCCAAACTGTTCCATCGCTTCTCAATGCAATATTATGATTAATACCTGCAGAAATCTCTATGACATTTGCAAGGTTTGACACCTGCACCGGCACGCGACGAATAGTTGTTGTGCCGTCGCCTAGCCGGCCTTGAAGGTTATTGCCCCAAGCCCAAACTGTCCCATCGGCTCTTAGTGCAACGGTATGGCTGCCGCCTGCA
>JGI20163J26743_11537937_pt1 | contig 11622 bp, 9 predicted proteins | sample TergutCu122P1_FD_26743 | JGI IMG/M metagenome (IMG submission 26743) | reverse complement strand
ATATCAACCGCCAGAGCAATAGACATTGCTCGACTTCAAACAAACATCTCAGGTCTTGATGTTACTGCTGTTACTAGTGAGCAACTTACCTCCGGTACTTTACCGGGATTGTCCGGTGGTCCTTGGATGTATGGCATCGAGGGAGAACCCTTTCACCGAACATTGCCCTATTTTTCTTGGCAAGCAGGTAATAAACTCCAAGAGCCCTTTTTCCAGAGTATTGTTTCTACTAACATGGAAGTTGAAACCGGCGATGTTAACCTGTGGGTTAGAGGGATTGTGGATTATCCACTAACCGAAACCGAAAACATCGATGTGCTCTACTCTCTTGAGGGGTTTGACCATAACAGCGTTCGCATATTCAACCCTTACAATGGAGGTGCTCCTCATAGCATCTTCCACAGTGCCACAGAAGAAAGAACCATTATCGGTACTGCCGCGAACATCCCCAGCCGAAGATTGACCACCGGTCTTATTAGTATCAATGATGTTGTGGCTTTTGATGACCCTGCTGGATATCGAGTACAGTTTGATCTAAATGGTGGCCAACAAGTGGATGACACGCCACTTCGACAACTGATCGGTCATGGGGAGTTGGCAAGAATCCCTGAAGTTGAGCGTGCAGATTATATCTTTAACGGTTGGAATACGGATATTAATGGTGAAGGTAAACACTATGGAGTGGGTGAAGAGATTTTTATTACCGAAGGCGTAATCCTCTATGCTCAGTGGAAACCGATGACCACCTCTCTTGCTGTTTCTAAAGAGGTAACTGGAGATTTTGCAAACAGGGTTGTAGAGTTTGAATTTACCGTTTATTTTCAATGCGCAGATGGGAAGCCACTACCTGCTGGCACAACCTTATACTATTTAGGTGATACCTTGGAAGACTCTAATGCAAATGCACCTAAGGACGGTGTACTAACATTAGATAATAATGGAAGTGCAACCTTTGGATTATCTCACGGCCAAATAATTACTATCGACGAAATCCCAGCTAATGGGTATGTAAGGATTATCAAAACACCAGACAAGACCTATATGGCCTCCCATAAAAAAAGTGATGACCCAGATACTGTCGTAACAAGAAACGATACAACTTTGCTCCCTGTAGCAAAAGAAGGATGGTTTCACTTTATTAGTGAAAGAATCTATGTGCCTCCAACAGGTGTAGAATCTGGTAGCACAAAGGTCATGCCACTGCTAGCGACTATAATAGTTATTTCAGTATTAATATTATTTGCACCACGTGTAATTTCAAACTTCTATAAAAAACAAAAATCACTAGTTCCAATCAGGTAGGAGGCTACTTCATTGTCCACAAAAGGGAAACGGCTTGCACGAGTGCGCAGGCCGTTTTACTTCTGTATACTACAGCGTGAGGTTACTCTCCTGAGTTCAAGTACGCCTCGGCGGATAGTGCCCTAAAGAGCATAGACGTCGATTGGAACTTACAAGCACCCGTAAAGCAGACGCACTGCGTACCGGCCGGGCGAATCTCGCCTAAGTACGCCAAGATGTACGTAAATACATGCTCTTACTAAAACTCGAATATTGCCACCCCGTATGGGGCTAATGGAAATTCAAAAGAATACTCTTTCCCATCGCACTTCTTTTTCTCAGGGATGAATACCTCTTGATAAGCCCTGCCACTACCACCATATTTCTTTTCATCACCATTTAAAATAAGCTTATGTGGTGTGTTTTCAAAGACCCCTACTCTATAATCTCCTCTTTCCATAGGAGTAAAGTTGCATATTGCTAGAATATTCTTGCCCTTATCTTCCCCGTGCCTTGTAAAACTAAAGATACTACGGAAACTATCATCGCTATTTATCCAATTAAAGCCTTCTGGCTTTGTATCTAACTCATATAACGCACTATTTGACTTGTATAAATGAAGCAAGTCCTTAACAAATAGTTTTATTTGCTGATGGGGCTTCTCTCCAAGCAAGAACCAATCCACTTCTCTATCCTCACTCCACTCACGATGTTGCCCAAAGTCTTGTCCCATAAATAAAAGTTTCTTTCCAGGATGGCAAAACATAAAGGCATATCCGGCCTTTAGATTTGCGAATTTGTCAAATCCAAGGCCTGGCATTTTATTTAACATGGAACATTTTAAATGAACCACTTCGTCATGTGATAGCACCAATATATAATTTTCTGAATAGGCATAAACCATGGAAAATGTCATTAAGCCATGATTATATTTACGAAATAGAGGGTCCAATTTCATATATTGAGTAAAATCATGCATCCACCCCATATTCCATTTGAAAGTAAAACCTAGCCCATCATCTTCTACATCAGCTGTAACTCCTGGCCATGCCGTTGACTCTTCAGCAATCATTATGGCGCTAGGATTTCTCTTTTTAACTATGCTGTTCAAATGCTTTAAAAACTCCACTGCATCCAAGTTTTGATTGCCTCCGTATTTATTGGCAACCCACTGGCCATCTTCTTTTCCATAATCTAAATATAACATAGACGCAACAGCATCCACTCTAAGCCCATCAATATGATAATGCTCTATCCAAAACAGAGCATTGGCAATCAAAAAATTCTGCACCTCCGCCTTGCTATAGTCAAATATTTTTGTACCCCACTCAGGGTGCTCTCCCATTTTTGGATCTGCATACTCATAGGTGGCTGTCCCATCGAAATTAGCCAATCCATGCTCATCCTTAGGAAAATGGGCCGGTACCCAATCAAGAATAACACCTATATTATGCTGATGAAGATAATCAACTAAGTACGCGAAATCTTCCGGCGTTCCATATCTAGATGTTGGTGCATAATATCCTGTAACTTGATACCCCCAAGAACCATCAAAGGGATATTCCGCAATGCCCATTAACTCAACATGGGTATAGCCCATGTCCAAAACATATTCTACGATTCGGTGAGCAAACTCCCGATAATTATAAAAGCCATCGTCCCACCTACCTGGATGGCGCATCCAAGAACCTATATGTACCTCGTAAACAGCCATGGGCAAAGACTTGCTACATCTTTGGTCACGTTCTTTTAGCCACATTTCATCATTCCAGGTAAAGTCATGTATATTGGTTACTTTAGAGGCATTTCCTGGCCTTAACTCTGCATAATTTGCAAAGGGATCAGCTTTTAAAATCTGTTTATTATTTTCTCCCGTCACACAAAACTTATACAAATCATTTGCCTTGGCATATGGGACAAAAGCCGTATATATGCCTACAGGATTGTCGCAGGTCATATAAGTAGCTTCTACGTTCCAATTGTTAAAATCCCCTACTACCGAGACACTTTTAGCCTTAGGGGCCCAAAGAGCAAAGTAAACCCCCTCTTTTCCATTCTTCCTTGTCACATGAGCACCTAGTTTCTTATAAATTTCATAGTGCCTCCCATTGCCAAAGAGATAGCAGTCTAGCTCTTTGATTTCACATTCCTGAAGTTCTCTAACCTTAATGTCTTCTCGTCTCATAAAAGCCTCACTTATAATTTTTATAGGTTCAAGTACGTCTTGGCGTTCTCTTGGGCGCGATTCACCCTGCGGGTACGTTGTGCATCAGCTACGCTGACACTTACAAGTGTAATTCTCTATTATATTGAAATTAACACATTAGTTAGCTTATGACAATAGCCAAGATATTGAATACAACTTAAGATGATGGATGCTACCCAAGTTTCATGCTCTTGTTCTTTACTATCTGCCTCCCAAATCTACACCACTATTCTCAGTTATTAGCATATCCATTTTGCAATCATGAGTATCCATAGGAATATCATCATAAGTCAACTCTTCATAACACAATACAATTTTCAGAAAATTAGACTCGGCCAGATAGCGGTCATAATAACCGCCACCATAACCAAGTCTACTACCATCTCTCGAGGCTGATATGCAGGGAATAATTGCTAGATCAATGTTATCAGCTGGTGTCTCTACTTGCTCTTTTGGCTCGTAAATGCCGTATCTTCCCATTTGTAATTGATCCAAGTCATGTATCTCACAAGCCACAATTATTCCTTTGGCAACACATTTTGGAACAACAAGTTTTACTCCTCTAGCCAAAACATCTTCTAAAATAGGCAATGTATTTATCTCATCATCTCTTCCAACATAACAAAACACACACTTTGCTTCTTGATATGTCTGCAATGAAATTAAGTTCTGATAAATTAATCTATCTGCTTCATGGCGATAACTTTTTGATAGATTAACCAACCTTTCCTTTAGATACTTTCGCAATTCTCTTTTTTTTAATTCAATATTGCTATTAATAGATAAATCCACCTTTCAAGTACGTCATGCTTGAACTACCTACTTGAGAAGCTAAAACTTCTAGAGGCTAGCTCCTCTCCTGCATTATCTAAATATCTATACGTAATAGTTAATGAATCTGTTCCTAATTGATCTATCATAACCAAAGCGACTAATTCAAGAAGTATTCCCATTTCCTCTATATAGTCCAGTGCCTCTTCCAATATTTCGATTAGTTCTGCTCTGTTTCCGGCAGGAACTGCTTCTCTTAAGGCAAAGGTATAAATTATTTCTTCGTTACCTCTCGCCTCTACAGTAACATCGAAGAACTCACCTACATCACCCATAATGTCAGCTATCATATCATCCCCAAATACTTCAATCAACTCCTCTAGAGTGATTGGAGGTGGTGGATCTGGAAAATCTACTACATTGCTATCAACGGTAAATACAAGCTCAATATCTATTGGGCGGTTCCTAAATTCTGCAACGTATTCACCATCACCTGCAAATAGGAAAAACACATAACCTTCTAAAGTCGCACCCGGGCGAAGCCCACTCATTCTTTCAACATCATCGTCATTGTCCGGATGCCAAATTCTATCTAATGCTGTCCCATCAGGCCCGTACTTATCTATTCTAACCCAATCAATGGAGGAGTCTGAAACATTTACGATAGTCACTGGTATTCTAAAATACAACTCTTCATGGTGGATGCTCCAAGAATCATCAATCATGCCTCCCATAATTTCGGTGCCAAAGGCAAACTCCAAACCGCCAGCTACAAATGTATCACCTAACCCAAAGGTCATTGATGTTTCAAAAACAAATTCAAATTCAATCCGCCAGGTATCAACAGCAACACTCCACTCAACAAAAAGGTCTTCTACTCCTTCTTGGTCAAATATATCATCACTTATCCAATTCCCTTCGGTGTCCACTGTGTTAATCCGCATGGAAACTTCAAGAACATCTTCATTGTCATCAATCCACTCCCTTATCTCTGACATTGAGTTTCTATCCATGCCTGCAAGTCTCATTTCAACATAGTCTTCCGTACTCATGTAAATCATATCGATCCATAGACTTACTTCTGTTACCATGAACTGGAATTCCACAAAACGCGCCTCATTGTCAATGATGCCTTCTTGTAGAATATTTCCATTTATATCTTCAGACCAGATAAAAACCAAGAAGTCATCTAACACTTCTTCATATTCTTCCAGTTCTTCTTCTAACCATGTCATGATTTCTGTAAAGGATGTAGAATCCATTTCTTCCAATTGCCGATTCATCTCTTCTATTGGATCAATAGTACACCCAGTTAATATTGCACTTAGTAAAACCATAACTATTACACTAAGTACGCCCTTTTTAGTAATGCCTGTGCATGTTTTCATTTTTTTGTATTCTCCTTTATTAGCATTCTTAAGATGTCTTTTTTCATTTATCTCCTTCTTCATTTTTATTATATTTTTTTGTATTTTGTGATTAGTAATTCCTATATTCTGTTTCCTACCTATGAAACCTTCTAAGCCCAACAACAAAATTTTCGATGTTTGGTAGCCTCTTTACCCTTCTAAGTTTAATATCACATGTTTCACACACGCTTTTTACGTAAGATTCCACAATAACATTGGTAACTCTGACTTCTCTTGGAGCTCCATTTGAAAGAATAAAATGGGCCAGTTCTCTAGCTAAATCCGTGGCTACATTATCCCTCACGCCAAGCATCTTCGTTGTCAAAATAAACCCTGTCTTGCCATCTGCTATAAGACATAATCTGGGATTTATAGGTCGCTCTGTTTCGTCGTCATTAACTCCTGCACCTAGATAGATAACATCTACATCAAGGACTTGATTCGTTTTCCTTGCTCGCTTCAACTTCTTTTTTGAAATCTCGTCCGTAATATAAGTTCCACCGCATTGGAAGGCGGTCATGGGTAAGGGTTCTTCTCCTGCCGTAAAAGAACCGTCTTCATTATTGTAGTCAAATGAATAGCAGTTTCTTGACTCAAAATCCACACTTACGTCTTTTTGTATACAGAACTCGATGGCTTTTTCTAGTAATGTAAAGTAATGAGTCATTCTCCGTACTTCGCTTTGATCCAAGCTGTCAGCATAAAAAGCGTCATTGTAGGATCTGAAGTAAAGCCACTGGTCTTTTCCTCTATATTTGTATCCCAGCTCCTTGATCATCTTTCTCTCCTTGTCTGTCAACTCATCTCTGTTTCCCCAATTGCAGGTTAAAGCATTTTGACTAAACATGGCAAACTCTTGAGAAAGATTTAAACTTTCTTGCATAGTAAGCATAAGAAAGCTGTTTAAACCTGAAAGGCCTTCATACATGACAATGCCGTAACAGTCTTTGCCCTTGCCTAAAATACTGGCATAGGCTTCGTGAGTGTCACTTTTTTCTTTCACTTTAATCAAATCCATATCCCAAAACAACTCCCAAGGTCTAAGTTCTTTGAGCCTTGTAGCCACTTCATACAGCTGGCGCCATTCATCTAAAGTCGCTTCCTTTTTTGATGTGAATAGTTTTTCTTCCCTGTAATGCTCAGCCCCCATCATTTTAGCCATGTTGCTTTGAGTCGAAATATCATTACCCTCATTCACTTTATGGCTGTCCCCTTTAGCAACCATTTCTTCTGAATCTATTTCATATGAATCCATTTCTTCTGAATCAAATTCCTCTATATCCATTTCTCTAGCATGGCTGTCTTTAAGCTGATTGTATAACTGGAAAAATCTTTTGAATTCATCCTTCTGATTGTATTTTCTTTTTTCTCTTTTGATAAACTCACGAATAAATGCATCCTCTTCTTTAAAGAGAAAGTTCAAGCCGGTACTAAATGTCATCCCTTGAAAATCAATGATTCTTGTGTAAATATAAAATCCCTCATTCCTAGAGCTCCCACTTAATCCTACGTCAATGATCCTAATTTTTTCCCCTGTAAACACATTTCTTAATTTTACATAAGCTTCTGCTTCATCCACTTCAAGTATTTGGAATAATCCTAAATAGGTGTTTTTCATACTTTCAAGAAGTTCGACTTTTTCTGGTTTCTTATATCGTCTTTTTTCAATAAATACTTCCGTAATACAATTCATCTGTGGTAGATGTTTGTATATTATCAAATCCACAAATGTACATCGCTGCATGATATCATCGAAATCAAAACTGCTTTCTAAAAAGAGCATCTCTTCCAATTCAGTTATTTTACTAAACTTTTTTCCTTCTGGGTCTATTTCTAATTTTTTGGTGAAGCTACCCTTTTCATAAAATCTAAGCATGCTATCTAAGATTTCTTCATGAAGTTTTCTTGCTTTGTTGTAAGCTTTAATATGAGCATGCCGTGAGAGAAATTGACTACGTAAGTCATGCATGATTCCTAAAATCTCAAATATAAAGTCTGGATTTTCGTCTAGATAACCCTCCATTTCCTCTTGAAACTTTTGGTCTGGCTCCTTCCCACTGGCTATGCTCTCAAAAAGCCTATCCATCAGTTCCTCTTCATACTCTTCATCAACATTATACTCCCAGTCATCGTCATCCGTATCTTCCATCCAATCATCATCCATCAAGCTACTAAAACTGAACTCTTGGCTCTCAGCATCATGGGGGTTAGCGAAAGGGGCGCGAATAGGAATAATATTGTCCACAGGCTTATTAATACAACATTTTTTAAATTTTTTGCCGCTTTTACAAGGACAAGGATCATTACGGTTTGTCTTCATAGGCGTTCTCACTTTCTTTGAAGTCAGGTCTTATTAGGTCATTATTCACTTTATGTTGTTGTCACTTTCATCGAAAAATCTTCTCCACAGCTTTACCTTTTGCCAACTCATCTACCAGCTTATCCATCCAGCGTATCTGTTGCATCAGTGGCTCTTCGATATTCTCCACGCGAACTCCACAAATTACCCCCTTAATCTCTGAGGCTTTAGGATTTATTCCAGGGGCTTCTAGAAAGAAGCTCTCCAGGTCAACATTGTTGTCGACTTGTTGTTGCAATCCTATCTGGTCATATCCTGTTAACCAGCAAATCACATTGTTTAATTCTTCTTTTGTTCGCCCTTTCCTTTCTACCTTTTGGATGTACAAAGGGTAGATTTTTGAAAATTCCATCTTGTATACTTTGTCGTTTTTCATTTATGGTACCTCTTTAGGTTACTCAGACTCGGAATTTGACTTTCATTCAACTCACTCCAATGCTTCTCATTTCGTAGGGCTATCTCCATATTCTATTGCATAGACTTTCAGAAGTAAATCCCCCATGTTGCATCTTCAATTCGGAAAATGCCTTATTAATATTTGTATTTAAAACCATATATTTTCTTTAGCCGCTCAACAATTTCAAAGGCCACTGGACACACTGAGGCGACACTTAATACACTATATAAACTCTGCAATCTTCCTGGCTTATTCGTGTGTGGAAACTCCTTGCAGCCCTTAGGTTTACTCTCTCCTAATTCACACTCACCATTAGCTAGCAAAAAGTCGCAAGGCATATTTTTCGTCTGATATTCTCCCAATTCCATACTTTCATTTAGATATTTTTTCATAAAATCATCTTTTGTTAAACCAAAAGCCGCTGCACATTTATCCAATTCGTCATGAGAAAATGTCCCATGAAACTCCTTGCAACAATTTCTACACCTGCTGCAATCATAATTGCTGAAAAGTTTGACATGCAAATCATAAAATTGCTGATCCAGCTCTTCCTCATCCGCCCGATATTTTAGGAATGTTCGAAACCTGATATTTTCCTTTTCTTTTTGCTCGGCAGCGTACTTTACTTTTCTTGGTGCCAACATCTTAATACCTCCTAGTATTTACTTAATGATATTGTTGTGTACAAGCTACATATATGAATCTAGGGCCGCTTTGAATGCTGAATGCCGCGGAAAAAGAGTTCTATATCTTGTATACATCGCTCGCTTTGCTCCTGTTACACCTCGCGATTCTTCAACTTCACCTAATGCCATAATCAGCCGGGCAACTCCTCCATAATGATTGCGGAATTTCCTTCCAATAATCGCTTTTGTCCGTTCCTCAATCAATCTATCTAACCATTTTATATAATAGCTTTGCTCTTTCTCAGAAATCGAAAAATATTTTCGCCACATTCTAGTCTAGCGCGTCTTTCTGCATTTTTGCAACACCTGTTGCAAACTCTTTTTCTATTTCAACTCCATGCTTATTTGATGTTATCCTTTCAAAACCCAGCTCTTCTCAATTCATCTTGCATCGCTGGTCTTCTTTTGTATTGAATTTTCCATTTATTAGCAATCTCTTGTGCATGGCTCTTACCTTCTGGAAAAGTTCTTATTTTCTTGAGATATTTCATAAGTGAAGAATAGTGATCCCTTTTTGATGCTAACTCGGCTTCCCTTAACAAATAGCGCTCATAGGCTTTTCTTAATTCATTTGGATATTTCCTTTTAAGCAATTTTTCATATTTCTCTAATATATATATGCAATCACTTTGGCAAACTTCTATCATCAATTGTTTATGCATACCTTCATTTTCCAGAAGTTGTAATCTAATATACGGAGCTGAATGACCCTCTAAAATATCATCCCGATATTTCTCCCATTCTGAAGTACTGCTCATTGATCTCAATTCATTGATGTTACGCAAATCCTTTTGAATGCAATTAAATACTTGAAAAAGCAATTCTTCTTTTAGCTCTCCCTTGCTTTCAAGATCTTTATATATCCCTATAAGTTGCTCACTGTACTTTTTAACCAAATCATTGCGAGCAACATCTAGCAATTTACTCTCTTTTAACACTTCAATGGCTTCCCTCTTTTTACCCATTGAGAGCAACTCTGATATTTCTGTTTCACGAATTGTTGAGAATCTTCTTTTTGTAACTTTATAATCATTAATTTCTTCCTCAGATTTACCCATTTTCTTCATTAACCGTATTCGCTTCAGCAACAAATCCTCATGCCCGTAATGTATGGAATAAGAAGTTCCTACATCAGTACCATGAGTTCGGTTTGCAATGGATGCGTCTACCTCTTCCAACAAAGCTTGAAGACCATCAACATCATTCAATTCATTGTTTAAAAATTCATGGATATAATCCTCCATATAATCAATCACAAATCCATGCTGATGCTTAATAAACCATTTTTTTATTTTTTGAAAGTCTGCTTCATCACACTCGTTCACAATTCTTAACCAGAAATTATAGCACTTTTCTGAAACATGCATGGAGCCACCATCTGAATCATCCATATCACAATTGCCAATTACACGAAACACGTAATTAACTAATTCAAAAGCTTGCATATAAAGGTTTTTCTCGATCAAAACACTAACCTTTTCATCCATAAACCTAGTGAGAGCAAATGCGAAGTCATAAGCATTGTTGTAATCAATGAATCCTTTATATCCCCCATACTGGTACCTGTATCCGTCAATTTCTGCCTTCAACAGCTTCATTTGCCTAGCATCAAAAGATTCTGAATATTCAAGAATAATTTCATTTCTCAAACTTTCATCTTCCCTTGCCAGTCTCATTACAATGTCTTGTAAAGCTTTAGTGGGAATTTTTTTAACCGCTTCGTTCAGTTCTAGATTCCGAGTGTGAATGCTCTCCATCCAATTCATCTTAGGGCTATCATCTTCCTCTAAGTCACCTCCACATGCTTTGTATAGCACTGCTGCTTCATGCTTGCAATAGTTCCCGTCTATTGCATATGGGCAATCACACTGCATATCATAAATTCTATTCCCTTTGACTTCAATCTCTACATGATAATCTTCAGTGCCAGATACTTGGGCTTGGAAAACACCCCCTTCTTGTGAAACAGAAGTCACAAAGCCATCCTGATAATAATTAAGTCCACGCTCTAAAATACGTCCGCGAAATAAGTCCTTCCAGCCGATAATATGGCTATTCATACGCACCCCCTAGCACAACCTCAACCACTGCTTTGGGAAGATACTCAGAAAGCGTTCCTACATCCATTGAATCTGATTTTATTAAATCCTTCTGTTCTAATACAAAATCGTAATATCGCTTTTTCGCATCATTATTTATATCTGTCCAAGATAGCACCTTTCCTGTATAGCCAATTTCATCAGATAGCAGCGGTAATGTTGCCGCCTTTAGAAGATTGCTTTTACCGCTGTTATTTTGCCCAATAACAGCTACGATATTGTTTAATTCAATATCGATATCTTCAATATTCCTGTAGTTTTTTATTTTTAACTTCGCAATTCTCATCTGCTTACCGCCTTCTAATCCTTTATACTTGTCTTTGTCAGATGCTTTATCTCCTCTATTTCCGCTAACAGTTCCTTTTCAGAGGGAAGGTATAACTCATATTTACTTGTCAATATATTGCTATTTTC
>JGI20163J26743_11537938_pt1 | contig 11625 bp, 12 predicted proteins | sample TergutCu122P1_FD_26743 | JGI IMG/M metagenome (IMG submission 26743) | reverse complement strand
GCCGCTGTAAGTTGAAAAACTCCTGTTCTAAAATCATAACGGAATTTAAGAGTTGTAAGGCCTTCAGCCTTTAGAACATTAAATAGACTTGACATTTATAAAGTCCTCCTTGATATTAATTATGCACGATTCCTAACTGCGCAGGCATTTTATGATTGTGCAGTGTGCAGTGTGCACACTTTGGCAGAAATAAGAATTCTTGGAAATCTACTGGTCAGACTCCAAGAATAAATTTGCCTCCTATTTCCTAAAATCATAAGTAAAGCAACACATTATCCTAAAATACTGCTACTTTAAATATACATGATTTACCACAAATATCAATGCGCAACATTAACAGTTCTTTCTTATTTCTTTAGTGTATATTGTCCCAAAACACCTAGACTTATTTTACTTAGTGTATCTTATAATGTAATGTAACTCTACTGACACATGTAAAAAATAATTCTACATCTCTTCATATGTCTGCTCATAATGCCTAAACAGTAACTCTTCTACTTCATCATGGTTGCCACCCTCAATGGCCTCACATATCCTACGATGCTCAGCTATACTGCGAGAATGATCCCAATCATCTCTTTGATGATTAGTGCGGTACATTAAAAACAATATATTTGATAATCTATTGAACATAGATAATAGATTGGGATTTTCTAAAACTTCGAAAATAATTTGGTCAAAGTAAATGGTTTCCTCAATAAACCCGTAATAATCATCTTTTGCAAGTAGATTCTCCTGGGTATTGATACTCTTTTTCATCAAACTTACGCATTTACCTATTCGTTCTTCTCTTACACACAACTCATAAGCTCCCACAACAAGTACATACACTGTGTGAGAAATGTCTCTAAAACTAGCTGTGGTAAGAGAAACAACTCGGGGCTTGGCATTTAATGATGTAATAACTAATCCATCAGCCTCCAACTGAGACAGAGCTTCTCGTATTGGAGTGTTACTTACAGACAGCTCAGATGAAAGCTGAGCAATATTAATATCTTCACCAAGGTTATACTCTTGCCTTAAAATTTTCCTTTTAATAATGTCGTAACATTGCTCTCGCATGCTAAGCTTTTTTATTATACCCATATCCGCTTGTTCCTCTTAGAAGTTGCCATTTAACAATTTCTTCTTAACAATTTCTTTTGTCAAACTCTTATTTTTCAATGCCCTCTTAGCAGTAACTCTCTTACAATTTCCTTTTAACAACCATTTTTACAAAAAGGCAACGTGGAATCTTATGATTCTGCCGTTGCCTTAATCTGTTAAATGTAAGTTCCTAATCCCTTTAGAATTATTCACTTGAAATCCATATCACTACTTTCTTAGACCTAATCTTTCGATTAACGAACGATATCTTTCAATGTCGGTTTTTCTAAGATATGCTAGTAGCCCTCTTCTTTGTCCAACCATTTTTAGAAGCCCTCTTCTACTGTGGTGATCTTTTGGGTTGGTCTTAAAGTGAGATGTTAGCTCATTAATTCTTGCTGTTATAATAGCAATTTGAACTTCTGGAGAACCTGTGTCTCCTTCTTTTCTACCATACTCTTCAATAATTGCTTGTTTTTTTTCTTTTGAAATCATTTCTTTCTCCTTTTTTTATAAGACTGCCTGACATCAAGTAGCGGTTGGAGTGTCCTACTACCTAACATCGGCTGCGAATTAATACTAGACTAGTATAAGTGATTTACATATCTGTGTCAAATATTTTTCTATTTTTCCTATTAGCGTTTTACGCAAATGGAATTTTTGACATTATAATTATAATAGTTGGTTTTATAGTTATTGCCTAGGCAACAATATTCTGATTTAATATAAATATAAAGCGTGTTTTGATGTTGCTAGTTCACTAACATGATTGGCAAACCCAAATAAGGGTCACTTCACCTGTCTAAATTAGTAAATTCAAGTACGCCGTGGCGTACTAGGGCGAGATTTGCGTCAGCTCTGCTGATGCTGTAAGCACAGATCTCTGCTATAAACGTAGGAGGACTAAGATGATTAACTACATTGACTTACACATACATTCAATATTTAGCGACGATGGGGAATTTACAGTGCCCCAATTAATGGAGAAATGCCAAGAGGCAGGAATTAAAATTATGTCAATTGCAGACCATAATTCCGCAAAAGCAAACAAAGAGGCTAAGAAAATATCCAAAGACTATGGTATAAAATACATCAGCGGCATTGAAATCGATTGTACTTATAAGGGAACCAACTTGCATTTACTGGGCTATGATTTTAATGAAAATAGCATAGACTTTGAAATCCATGAAGACAAAATTATGAATGGCGAAAGAGCTGCCTCTACAAAACGCCTTACTTTAACAAAAGAGCTTGGCTTCCAAGTATTAGAGTCAGAATTAAATGCAATTTCTAATCTTGAGGATGGTAAAATATGGGTTGGTGAAACATTTGCAGAGGTGTTACTTAGTAAACCTGAATATGAATCCCATGAGCTGTTGATGCCATACCGAAAGGGCGGGGAACGTTCTGACAATCCTTTTGTAAATTTCTATTGGGATTATTACTCACAGAATAAACCTTGTTATGTTCATGTTGATTTCCCCACTATCCAAGAAGCCATAAGTCTCATTCAAAGAAATGGTGGCAAAGCAGTACTAGCCCATCCAGGCAAAAGCTTATATAAGAGTTTTGAAAAAAACAAAACCATTCTTAAAGACATGGTTTCGTTTGGCCTTGATGGTATAGAAGTATACTGTAGCTATCACAGTTTTGATACTGCAAAGGTATTTTATGAAATAGCAGTGGACCTAGGTCTTTCTATGACATGCGGTAGCGATTTTCATGGCAAGGTAAAACCTGCGGTAACTCTTGGAGGTTATGATTTTTCTCTAGTTGCCCATGCTTTTATCACCCCCAGAAATTTAGTAAATACATAATGACAGCTGTAAGGGTCATAACACCTCCAACTGCGGCTTCATAAGGCATGACTTTAATACGCTCTGTCATTGTACACTTCATACCTTGTTGGGTAGCTAAGAAGATGTTGCCATGAGGCACGATATCTAAAAAGCCGCCACCTGCATGAAGCATTACAGCACCTGCCATTGCTGGAACTCCTGCTGCAAGGATAGTGGATGCAAAGGACTCACCACCAATAATAATTCCTGCTGTATTAGAACCTGTGGCACTGGATAAAATCGTGCTGGCTAATGGTGCCAAAAATGCAGTAGGCATACCTATATTATGTAGGGCGTTTTCTATCATGTTAGGGAAAACGGATACCGTAATGAGACCTCCAATTGCACCAGCACCAAAAAGCATAAGAGCGATTGGAGCCATGCGAAGAACTCCCTTGGAGGCAAAATCTGCAATATTTTTGCCCTGCCCCATAACAATTAAACCTACTACCGCTCCAATAGGCAGCACATAAAATGGATCCATTGGTAAGTTAGTAGAATTTATAAAGGAAATGCCAAAAATATCCCCAATAGGATTAAGCATAAGGATTCCAATTGCAACCCCTGGTGCCACAATAGATTTACCAAGGGAGGGTAAGTTTGTGGATTCAATGGTATCCTCTACATCTGCAGCCTCAACTTTATAGTGCTTCGCCTGTACCATTTTACAAAGAAGAACTGTTACAATCAGCGCTACTAAACCAGGAATGACTCCGTTAATCATTACCTCGCTAAGAGGTAGGCCAAAGGGTTCCGCAGCTGCTATAGCATTGGGATTAGGAGACATTACATTTCCTGCCTTTCCACCTCCACTAATAGCCAGAATTGCCGCAAATTTACTAACATTAGCCTTATACGCAACTGACAGTGCAATAGGAGCTATAATGAGCATTGTAACAGTAATAAATACACCTGATGCGGTAACAATCATAGCTGATAAGGCAATAGCAAGGATAGCACGCCTTTCGCCTAAGCCTTTAACAATCCCTCTGGCGATAGTTTCGGCTGCTCCGGTTTCAATTAGAGCTCCAACTAAGAAGCCCCCTGCAATAATCCGAATGTTAACACCTACAACCTGCCGCCCACCTATAATTACAATATCAATCATTTGAGACAAGTTTCCGCCTCCCATTAAGGCGCCTGCAAATACTCCTATAAACATAGCAAGTGCTGGGTTCATCTTCTTAATAATCAAAAAAATAGACAAAACCAGCGCAACAATCACCCCTAAAATACTAATACTAATATCTGACACATCTACCCCCATTACAATGTTGGGAACCATAATATACCTCCTTGACTTTTCTGCATTTGCCTAGGGCAATGCTTAAAATAAATTTCATTCAGCAGATTATAACACACTATGTATTTTTATGCAACATTTTTGCATAATTATTCATTAGGTTTTTTTGTTTCTTCCTTTTCGCCTTTGACATTGTTCTTATAGACCATCTTATCCAATTCTTTTGTGCACATTTTGATTGTAGCAATTGCCAGAGGTTGTAAAAAGCGTTTGAGCCTAACGCTTTTACATTAGCTAAAATAATATTGACTTTTGTTCTTTTCTAATGGACAATAATAACAGAGAATGAGATGTCCCCCTCCTCTAAGCGGTAGCGTAGGTGGTGGGCAACAAACTTCACTGAGGAGGGTACAATCTCCTTCTCAGTTATGGCCGCTGGCGGATGGCAGAGATTTGCACTTGAAAATGTCAGCAGAGCTGACGCAAATCTCGCCCAAGTACGCCACGGCGTACTTGAATGTTAAAGGCGAATGGCGCAATTTTTCAACAACGAGGTATATCACTAATGGAATATATCACTGTAATTGGCTCAGCCAACATGGATATTTGTGCAAAATCTCATAAAAGTATTATTCCTAAAGACTCTAACCCTGGTAGTGTTACAAAGTCTCCTGGAGGGGTCGGTCGCAATATTGCTGAAAACTTGGCACGCCTTGGAGCTAAGGTAAAGCTAATTGCTCCACTTGGTGGTGACCTATCAGCTAGGATTCTTCTTGATGATTGTGATGCTGTTGGAATGGACACCAAGTATTGTTATATAGATGAAACTGCAGTTACCCCAACCTATGTGGCTGTTTTAGACAACTATGGCGAAATGAATGTAGCTGTAATGGATAATTCATGCACCCTACCTATCTCCCATATCAAAAGCCACGCTTCTGTTATTCAAGACTCATCTATTATATTGCTAGATACGAACTTAGAGGAAGATATGTTGGCTTACATAGTAGATGTTTTTAAAGAAAATTGCATTTACGTAGACACTATCTCTGTAACCAAAGCTGAGAAAATCAGACCATTTATCGGTCAATTTCATACTGTGAAAATGAACAAATTGGAAGCTTCTTCCTTGGCTAATATGGAACTCACCAATGATGATGACTTTGTTAATGCAGGAAAGTATTTCTTAAGTTTGGGAGTACAGCGAGTTATCATTTCTCGTGGTGCAAAAGGATTGTATTATCGAAATAAAGCTACAGAAGTTTGGTTGCGCCCACCTAAGATCACCCCAATAAACTCCACAGGAGCTGGAGATGCCTTAATGGCTGGGATTGCATACTGCTCTTTAATGAATATGGACGATACATATACCGCTACTTTTGCTGGAGAGATGGCGAGGAGAACCCTCTTAAGTAATGAGGCTGTTAACCCCGAAATCACCCTTGAGGAAATTGTGGCACAGTGCAAGACTGCCCACCTAAATCATGGTTAAAAAAGATACTTCTCCTAGGAACCAATCTGAAGCCATGTGTTACAATAAAAATAACTTGTCATCCTTGGAGAGGGATGTTAAACACTACTACTATATAATACAAGGAGAGGGCAATTCCTTACGGCGTTGAAGTACCGTGTTTCCTTGCCCAACAGATTATGAATACTAAAGAAAATATAGTGGCGAATAATTTCCTAAAAATTAGCAACGAAGTTGCAGAAGCTTTAGCAGAAAACAAACCCGTTGTTGCCCTAGAATCAACTATTATCTCTCATGGATTTAATTATCCCGAAAACTTGGAATGTGCTCATACCTGCGAAACTACAATAAGGGAAAATGGTGCTACTCCAGCCACTATTGCAATTATAAATGGTGAAATCAAAATCGGCTTATCAAAAGATGAAATTCAATATTTAGCTGAATCAAAGAGTATTCTAAAATGCTCACGCCGAGATGTAGCAACCATCTTATCAAGAAAATTAAGTGGCGCTACCACTGTAGCAGGAACTATGCTATTTGCAGAAATGGCAGGAATCAAGGTTTTTGCTACTGGTGGAATAGGCGGTGTACACAGAAACGCGCACCTGACATTTGATATCTCTGCCGACTTAGAAGAGCTAGCTCAAACAGGTGTGGCTGTAGTTTGTGCAGGGGCTAAGTCCATTTTAGATATTCCTTTGACTAGAGAGTACTTAGAAACAGCAGGGGTGCCTGTTATCGGCTATAATACTAATGACTTTCCAAACTTCTATACTAGAAGAAGCGGAACTTTCGTTGACTATAACTTAGAAACCATCGAAGATATTGCTAGAATGATTTACACCTCCAGAAGCCTTGGATTAAAAAGTGGTATTCTAATCTGTAACCCTATTCCTCGTGAATATGAAATGGATTCTGATTTTATTGACAGCAAAATAGAAGAAGCCATTGTAGAATCAATGGAAAAAGGTATTACAGGAAAAGACTCCACTCCATTTTTACTAGGTAAATTACATGATATTACTGAGGGGAAAAGTGTAATCGCCAATAAGGCTCTTGTATTTAATAATGCCAAAGTTGCAGCAGAAATTGCTGTTGAATTGTCTAAACTGTAGTAGTAGATGCCTTTTATAGAGACACCCTTATTCCAATACATAAGTAACTCAGCCTAGCCTCACCTGTGCAAGTGCAACAGATGTCGAAGCTAGGCTCTTTTAGGCTCTTTTAAGCTCTTTCAAGCTCCTTTAAGCTTTTTTTGGATAAACTAACAGGTGAAATCATTAAGCAACTTTATTTCTTCTAAACTTCCAATAAGCATAAACAGCCACCCCTGTCACTAGAGCTACCCCTGCGGTGCCTTGGCCTATTCTTTTGAGCCTTGTGGCCCTTGCACCTGCTATATCTGCTGTTAACGCTTCTTCAAGAAAAGAATCATCTATTTCTCCAATTCTATCAAAAAGTCTTAAAAGGATAAAATTATTCATACAACTATACCTTCTTTCTCTAAATATATTTTCAACTTTTTCCTTGCTCTAAATAGCAAGGATTTCACTTTACTTTCACTCATATCACACCTAATGCAGATACCATGTATACTTTCTCCATGAAAGTATCTTAGAACAAAAACTACTCTAACTGTTTGGCTCATAGTGCTTAAGCAATCATTTATAGCCTCTGTAACAAGGTTAGCTTCATACTCTTCCTCTGGTATTCCTATCTTACTATGAGGTAAGCAATCTTCCAATTCGCTAAGAAGTGTATCCATTGCATTTCCGCCACGCCTAACTGTGCTTCTTGCCTTCACTTTGTTTATTGATAGATTTCTGTTGATTTTCATAAGAAAGGCTCCTAGCATCACCGGCCTAGTCGGCGGAATAGCTTCCCAAGCCTTAAATAATGTGTCGTTAACACTCTCCTCTGCATCCTGAGCATTGCGTAAGATATTCATTGCCGTATGAAGTAGCTGTTGGCTATACTTTTGCTTAGTTTCTTCTAATGCTCTCTCATCACGTCTAAAAAACAAATCAACAATGTCCTTATCGTCCAAGGCTCCACCCCCTTACTATGCATCTATACTTAGGTTTATCCAAAAATGTAATGCTTGGACTCTAGTGGCCTGCCTATCATTCCAGCCCTTACCTATATAGACAATAAATTTGGCTGTAGGTTTCACATATAACCAGTATAATTATGACATACTTGAAAAATATTTTCAAATATTACGAAACCTTTTTTAATTTTAATTGTCTATGTATGTATAAGCAATTTTCACAATATATAAAACTACACAATATCAAGAATTATTTTAGGAGGTACTATAATGTTTCAATTAGTTTCTTGCGGAGGCTGCGACTTTAGTAAAGAAGAGGCCCAAAAACACAGCGTAGAAATCGTTCCCTTTTATGTGACTCTGGACCATGAAACTCATCTAAAAGAAGGTGTTGACATTTCTAAAGAAGAGTATTTTAAACGCCTAAAAGAGGATTCCAAACTTTTCCCAAAAACTGCTCAACCAAGTCCCCAGGACTATATGGACGTATACACCCCTTACATAGAAGCAGGCAAAGACATTATTTCCTTAACAATTTCATCCAAGTTAAGTGGAACATATAATAGCGCAACTCTTGCCGCAAATACTTTAATGGATGAATATCCAGACAGAAAAATAGTGGTTGTGGATTCATTAAATGGAAGTGTCGGCCAAGGGCTAATACTAAAAGAGTTAATTAAAATGAGAGACATCGGATTTTCTGTAAATAAAGCAGCAAAGATTGCTAAAGAAGTAGTTAAAACAACCCAAACTTATTTTTCTCTTGATAACTTGGAGTACCTAAAACGAGGCGGCAGAGTTGGACCGACAACTGCCCTTGTCGGAGGCATCTTAGGACTTCGTCCTGTACTATATCTTGCCAATGGTTCTGTAGAACAACTTGATAGTGTTAGGGGTAAGAAAAAAGTTATTCAACTAATGGAAGAAGGGGTGTCTGCTGTCCTAAGAGATGATATTGACAACATAAACATCAATGTTGGTCACATTTTAAGTGGTGGCGAAGCAGATTATTTAAAAGCTCGTCTCGAAAACTCACTTGGAATAAAAATGCTTAATGAACCTGCAGAGGTAGGTGTAACCATAGGCACTCATGCAGGACCAGGGGCATTGGTTGTTTCTTATTGCAAAAAATATGAAGCTATAGTTAATAATCAAAAGAATTTCTATGATCTAGCTGTGGAGAAAATTGGAGCTTAAAGTTAATGGAACTCAGGTGTTATAAAGGTTGCTAGGGTCGCCCGAATCGTATAAAAAGTACCATAGATAATACTATGATGTAAAGTTAGGAGCATATATAATGAATACGTGGTTTATAATTGCACAAGTTTTAGGAGTCATCACAATTATCTTCGAATTTACTTCCTACCAAATCAAGGAGAAGTCCAAATACTTCCTTATAACAGGTATAGGTAGTTTTTTCTGGATGACAATGTTTATTTCTATAGGTCTTGCCACAGGAATGGATACACAACTTTCTTTAGTTGTTGCTGCAACATATAGTGCAATCCGTAATTTGATATTTTGGCAAATTTTTTCCAGAAACACACCAAGGAGCAAGGAGTTTGGTCTTAATTTCTTACTAGTCATGATAGCTATAGCTCTTGTGGCTGGAGTTTTTACAATTCTCAATTCACCCCCACAAGTAAGGTGGCTACATACGCTAGGAATGATTGCAGCTCTAAGTTTTGTAATTGGCCAGTATTTACCTGGAGTTCATTCTGTTAGAATAACGGTTACTTGTTACGCCTTAATTGTAATTCTTACCCAAACACCTTTAAACATTCTCTACGGTGATTTCCGTTGGAATATAATGGGCATTATGATAGAGTTGGCGAAAATTATATCTGTTGTGGTATTTTATATTCGCTTTGCAAATGACCCAAAGCAGCCACAGTTGCAGTTTGCAAAGCCATAAAACTGTGTCAATGAGTATCGACAGAAATCTGTCTTAATTAGCAAAAGCACCTTCCAATTAACGGCTTGGTGCTTTTGCTGACTTTACTTTACTTTACTTTACTTTACTTTACTTTACTTTACTTTACTTTACTTTACTTTACTTTAATTTAATTTAATTTCTATCCTTTACTTTCATATCTATACAGGTACGCCTTATAATTATCTACCCCTTGAAAGTGGTCTTTTTCCCATACTCCTACAACATCAAAGCCAAATTTTATATGGAAATCAGCAGATAATTTATTACCATCTTTAACATAGGCATATACTACAGGGGAAGTTCCCAAAATGAGAGTATATATCTTAGAGCCATGGCCCTTTCTTTGTTCTGAAGTTTTCACCGCTATCTGATTAATAAAGGTAAATGAGTCATCTTTAAAGTTCTCATACCATTTTGTAGGCACTCTCTTAAGAATATGGCTTTTATTTACATAACCTACTATGTTTCCATCCACCTGGTACACCAAAATGTCTTCTAGATTTTCTTCTTTAGGACAAAAATCTCTTGAGACTAGTAGCCCTCCATTCCCAACATAATTTTCTTCAAATATCTGTTGCAACTTGCCTAACTCTTCTTTAAGAGCTATCCTTAATTTCCAAGCCATATGTTCCTCCTTATCTAACCATAATCTCACTCTCACACTTATCTAATTATCCCATGTTCGAATACAATTCTAATACGCCTCGGCATACTTGGGCGGTATTTGCGGAAGCCCCGCTGACATATCTTCATGTTCAAATCGGCGTCTATGCCCGTTAGGGTACCATCCTACCGAGACTATATCTAGTCAAGTTATTGTAGCAGGGCTAACGAAAAAGTAATTCCCCATGCAATAGCAACTAGTACTATAAATATTTTCACAGCGGTTCTCGTGGTAAGTCCAAACTTACCTTCGATGGTTCCTTTATCAAAAATAAGGTTTTGTTTCGGTTCTTTTCTAAGTAGTTTTTTTTCGATATTAGTAGCAACTTGTTTACGTACTAATAAATATTTAAATCCATTTGATATGGTTATGAAAAACAGCAAAGAAATAACAAACCCGGCAGCTCCTGTAATCGCTCTCATGGTGTAATCGCAAACTGGAATCCAGTTTCCTAGTGCAAAAATAACTCCTGTAACAATTAGAAAGTAATGGACCTTACTCCAGGTAAGACTATCTTCATGTTTGTATAAGTCTATAGCCAATTTGTACTGCTCTATTAAAACAATATCGCAGTGGGTCTTACTTTCTTTATCCTCATTAACTATTTCCACATCTATTATTTCATCCGTTTCGTTTTCTCCCTCTCGTATTACACTCTCATTCACTTTAAGGTTTCCATCTTGCAGCATACTTAGCCTCCTCTTCTTCTCCATTTCCACCGTAAACAATTATTGTTCAAGTACGCCTCGGCATTATTAATCCACTACAAATTGATTATAGTACAATTCTGAATAAAATCCACCTTTTTTCATTAATTGCTCATGATTGCCTTCTTCTAGTACCTGGCCATCAACCAATACAATAATGTGATTAGAATTAAGAATGGTTTTTAATCTATGGGCTATTACAAAACTGGTTCGCCCTGTTATAATCTTATCCATGGCTTTTTGAATATGGCTTTCAGTTACAGTATCAACATTTGATGTGGCCTCATCCAATATTAATAAGCTAGGATTTGTAAGAATGGTTCTTGCAATACTTATAAGCTGCTTTTGGCCTGTAGATAAGATATTGCTTTCATCGCTTACTTCAGTGTCATAACCATCTTCAAGGCTCATTATATAATCATGAATGTGGGCTTGTTTTGCGGCTGATTGTACTTCATCATCAGTAGCATCTGGCTTTCCAAAGGCAATATTGTGGCGAAGAGTTCCAGAAAATAGTGTCGAATCCTGGAGAACAATCCCAACATGCTTTCGCAAAGACTCTAAGGTAACATCTCTAATATCTACTCCATCTATTAAGATTTCGCCATTATCCACATCGTAGAATCGTTT
>JGI20163J26743_11537940_pt1 | contig 11669 bp, 8 predicted proteins | sample TergutCu122P1_FD_26743 | JGI IMG/M metagenome (IMG submission 26743) | reverse complement strand
GGAGATGAAATTTCAAAAATGTTACCATGTCCCTCTCACCAACCGGGATCTCTCTGTATGGCTTTAGCGTCATTTTTTACTTTGTCTCCGTCTTTGCTATTTTAAGCCATGATACACACTTTTTTTATGCTTGTCAATACTTTTTTTGTTTTCTGTGTTTTTTGCTCGCCTTGAAAGTGGAATTTACTTTAAAATTCAACCTTTGCTCGCCTTGTAGTTTTAATATTTAGTCCGGAATCTCTTTTCAGTAATTAGCAATTGCTTTTTCTATTTGCTCTTTAAATGCGTTTATGTCAACTTTTTCAAGGCGACAACTACCTATTTTGTTTGGAAATACCTCTGTAATTGTACTTCCGGCTCTTTTTTTATCAACTAAAGCAGCCTCATATAATTCTTCTGCGGAATATCCACACGAAAGGGCAAATCCATACTTCATTAAAATATCTTCTATGCGCTTTGCACAATCATTAGCAGCGTCCGCAGAGGTTTTCGCAAATCTTGAAATATAAAACATCCCAAGAGCAACTGCGTGCCCATGTGAAATTTCATAATTGCTACATTTTTCAATTGCATGACCAAGGGTGTGCCCAAAGTTAAGAAGTTGTCTTAACCCTGTGTCGCGTTCATCTTGGCTAACTATATCAGCTTTTATTTTTACGCATTTTTCTATTATATTTTCTATGCGGTTCCTATTCTCAGTGCAGTCTATATTCTCTGTGCAATCTATGCTCTCAGGCGAGCTGCTTTCAGTACTATTGTTTTTTGTCACACTTCTCTCACTAGCTAAGTCTCCGCTTTCAACTAATGTTCGAAAATCATTATAAAACATAAATTCAAACAATTCTTCATCGGCGATTATGCCATACTTTATAATTTCGGCGATTCCGTCAAGCAAAGTTGTTCGTGGCAAAGACTTAAACAAGCTACAGTCGCAAAGAACAAGTGCCGGTTGCCAAAAAGCTCCCACAAGGTTTTTGCCATGTGAAAGATTCACTCCTGTTTTGCCTCCAACAGAAGAATCAACGGCAGCAAGCAGCGTTGTCGGAATTTGAATAAAAGAAATGCCTCTCAAATAACAAGAAGCTGCAAAACCAGCAAGGTCGCCAACGATGCCACCACCAAAAGCAACTATTGCGTCAGTACGCGTCAATTGCTCCTTTGCCATAAATTCAAGTAACTCCGAAACAGTCTCCATGTTTTTTGAATCTTCCCCTGCAGGAAATGTAAACGTGCAAACATCATAACCTGCATTTTCAAGCGTTTCAAACAGCATTTGCCCGTAAAGACTGTACACTGATTCATCGGAAACAATGCACAGTTTATCGCATTTTAAAACCGCCTGCAACTGCTCTCTCGTATTTTCAAGAAATTCATGTCCAATAATCACATCATATTTTGTTGAAGTTTCTATTGTTATTTTTCGCATACTAATATCCATTTGCTTCAATCAAGTCAACAAACACGAGTTACACTACGCTTGAGCCTTTTTGCATTGCAATTACACCTGTTCTCACTATTTCTACTATGCCAAACGGTGTAACCATTTCTTGGAATAATTCCACGCGGTCTACCGTATCAGTTAGCTCAACTGTCATGGTGCTTATTGAGACATCGCTAATCTTTGCATTCATTATATCGCAAAGGGTTTTAACTTCTTGGCGATGTTTCAAACCTGCCGCAAGTTTAATCATAACTAGCTCTCTGCCAATATAGTCACCGTCAGAAAGCCTTTTCACTTTTATAACGTTTATAAGTTTGTGAAGTTGTTTTTCTACTTGTTCAGCAGCATGACCGCCACTGTCAACAATCATTGTAATTCTTGACATCGACTCATCCTCTGTAACTCCTACAGCGAGACTGTCTATGTTAAATGCACGGCGAGAAAATAGTCCTGTGATTTTGCTTAATACTCCCGCCTGGTTTTCTACTAAAACTGAAATAATCTGCTTCTGTTTCATCACTTATATCTCCTCGTAAATCGTTCTTGTGCCTTCTTGTTCAGAAACGACACATTCCAATAAGTACGGCCCATCATGTGCAAGCATTTCTTTAATTGCTTTAGCCATGTCTTCATCTTTATTAATTCTTTTTGATGGAATTCCATATGCCTCTGCAAACTTTAAAAAGTCAGGTGAACCTTTTAGGTCAACTCCATAATTTTGATACCCTTCAATGCCTTGAAGTTCATAAACAAGGCCTAAAACATTGTTGTTAAACAAAACTATTTTAATATCAAGGTTGTTGCCAACAATTGTTGCCAGCTCATTGAACATCATCTGTGCGGAACCATCGCCACAAATAGCTACGACTTGTTTATCCGGCATGGCTTTCTTTATTCCAATTGCAGCAGGAACAGAATATCCCATAGTGCCCAGTCCGCCCGATGTCATAAAGCGTCCATTTTTTACCGGCAAATACTTCGCTGTCCATATCTGATTTTGCCCAACATCGCCAACTACAAAGGCATCATCTTGAATTTGGCTGCCTAGTTCTCTTACAAACCTTTTTGGGCCTATAGTATTTTCTCGTTTTGATGCAACCTTGTCTTTTTCTTCTTTTGCAAGTTCGCTCAGTTTATTTTTCCACTCATCGCAACTTGCACGTGGTTTTTCTTCAAGAAGTTTTTCAAGAACTAAGTAAACATCACCAACAAGTGGAATTGTGGTATTGACGTTTTTGCCAATTTCCGCTGGGTCTACGTCAATATGCACCATCTTCGCCTTTTTCTCCATCTTGCTTGGTGCTGTGATTGCTCTATCGCCCGCACGTGCACCTACAAGCATCAAAAGGTCTGTTTCGTTTAATGCTTTGTTTGCTGATTTATGTCCAAAAGCTCCAATCATACCTAAGTTCAGAGGGTGTTCTGTTGGAATTGCACCAACGCCCATCATCGTTGTAACAACAGGAACGCCGGATTCTTCACAAAGTTGTTGAATCAGACTTTGCGCTTTTGCACTAAAAACCCCTCCACCAACACAAAGTAGCGGCTTTTGAGCCGATGTAATTGCTTCGCCAACTTTTTTAATTTGTTTTAGATTTCCTTCTGTGCTCGGCTTGTAACCCGGCAAGTTAACATCTTCCGGATAAGTAAAGCCACTGAATTTTTGTAATTGAATATCAGCAGGAACATCAATTAAAACAGGCCCCGGTCTACCGGTTGATGCAATGTGAAACGCTTCTTTAAAAATTCTCGGAATATCCGATGCCTTTTTAACTAAGTAACTGTGTTTAATAAAAGGGGCGACCGCTCCTGTAATATCGACCTCTTGAAAAACATCATGTCCAAGTAAGTCGCTTTTAACTTGTCCCGTTATGGCAACTATCGGAATGCTGTCCATATAAGCTGTTGCAATCGCTGTTATAAGGTTTGTTGCTCCAGGGCCAGAGGTTGTGACACAGACGCCCACATCACCTGTCGCACGCGCATAACCCGACGCCATGTGCCCTGCATTTTGCTCTTGTCTTGCCAGCACATGAGTAATTTTATCACTTTTTGCTAATTGCTCATAAAAATGATGTATCGCCGCACCGGGATAGCCAAAAATAGTTGAAACGTTTTCTTCTTCAAGACAACGTACCATCGCTTGTGATCCTGTAATCATAATGTCTAACCTCGTTTCTGTTTAATTCACGGCTTATTGCCGCGCTAGCCTTTAACAATTTTATTTGTTGATTTGTATAACCATTTTCTCAGTCGGGTTCGGGGTATGTAATGTTTTCTTCGAAAACATCCCGTAAAATCAACTATACTTCTGATACAATAAGCCTTCCGGCTTCTGTTGTTCCTACTTGTTTACATCCTTGTGTAAATATATCTGGCGTTCGATACCCTTTAGAAAGAATCGCTTTAACCGCACCTTCCAGCTCCTCTGCTTCTTGTGATAAACCAAAAGTATATCTTAGCATCATGGCTACAGAAAGTATCATTGCCATTGGGTTTGCTTTATCTTGACCTGCTATATCAGGTGCAGAGCCATGAACCGGCTCATACATTCCGAAGTTTCCTTTTGCAAGGCTTGCAGAAGGGAGCATTCCAATTGAACCTGTTATCATGCTCGCCTCATCTGAAAGTATGTCTCCAAATATGTTGTTTGTAACTATAACATCAAACTGCTTGGGATTTCTGACAAGCTGCATCGCTGCGTTATCAACATAGAGGTTTTCTAGCGCCACTTCCGGATAGTCCTTTGCAACCTCAGAAACAACCCTTCTCCAAAGTCTTGAACTTTCTAGCACGTTTGCCTTGTCAACGCTGGTCACTTTCTTATTTCTTTTCATCGCCATATCAAAAGCAACAACTGCGATTCTTCGAACTTCTTCTTCAGAGTATAGCTCTACATCGTATGCGGCAAGGCCGAGTGGCGTATCTTTTGTTCCTTTTTCGCCAAAGTAAATGCCACCTGTTAGCTCCCTCACAATTACTATATCTAAGCCACCTTCGACAATTTCACTTTTTAGAGGACACGCCTCCGCAAGTTCGTCAAAGAGTAGGGCGGGGCGCAAGTTTGCAAACAAACCAAGCTCTTTTCTTAGCTTTAAAAGGGCATTCTCTGGCCTTTGGTTGCCCGGCAGGGTGTCCCACTTAGGGCCTCCCACAGCTCCCAAAAGTATAGCATCGTTTCTCTTGCATGCTTCAAGTGTAGCGTCAGGCAAATACGTCCCCGTTTCATCTATCGCAATTCCGCCCGCAAGTGCCTTTTCCGTTTTAAGCGTATGCCCATATTTCTCGCACACTTTAGAAAGCGCCTTTTCGGCATGTGTTATAACCTCAGGGCCAATCCCGTCACCAGGTATTAATAGTATGTTCATATTCATAGTATTTCTCCACTTATTAGTTTCCAACTTTATCAGAATATATAACCGCTTACAAATCAGCCTCATATTTCGAACTTACAGTAATCATACGCTTTTGCGTGGATCGTAGAATTCTAACCTCTAAAGAGGTTGAATTCCTGACATAGCACCTTCATCAATTACTACGTAATTGTGATAGGTGCGTGTAGGTGCGTAATAGCTTGTGAAACACCTCAAACACTGTGCAGTGCTTCACATTAGCAAGTGAACGCATATGATTACAAAACTTATTCGAAGGTTACGTGCAATACGGCTTCAAACTGTCCAGTACGTTTGCTTTCAAAGCTCCACTACGACCGTTTCCACTCCTGCGGATTTTCTTTAATCGCATTTAAAAGCCCGCCTGCTTGTATGATTTCTTTTATGAAATCTGGAAACGGCAACGCTTGATACGTTTCGCCTTTTGTTATGTTTGTTATTACTCCGGTATCAAAATCAACGGAAACTTCATCACCTATTGCAATTCTTTCGCTTGCCTCTTCGCTTTCCAGTATTGCAAGCCCTATGTTTATGGCGTTTCTGTAAAAAATTCTCGCAAATGTCTTTGCAATAACGCAAGAAATTCCAGATTCTTTAATTACAATCGGCGCATGTTCTCTAGAGGAACCGCAACCAAAGTTGTTTCCTGCAACCATTATATCATCTTTTTTTACATTTTTCACAAAGTTTATGTCGATGTCCTCCATACAATGAGTTGCTAATTCTTTGTGGTCTGTCGTATTTAAATATCTAGCCGGAATTATAACGTCTGTATCGACATTGTCTCCGTATTTATGTACAAATCCTTTCGCTTTCATGTTATAAAACCTCCTTTGGATGGCTAATTTTGCCCGTTATTGCAGATGTCGCTGCAACGGCCGGTCCTGTAAGGTAAACTTCTGACTTTACGTGACCCATTCTTCCGACAAAGTTACGGTTTGTTGTTGCAACACAGCGTTCACCTGCTGCCAGTATTCCCATGTGTCCGCCGAGGCAGGCTCCACAAGTTGGTGTGGAAACAGCACAGCCAGCATCTATGAAGATTTCAATGTACCCAAGTTTTATACATTCCTTGTATATCTCCTGTGTTGCAGGAGTGATAATAACTCTTACGTCTTCATGAACTCGTTTACCCTTGAGAATCTCTGCCGCCACTTTCATGTCGGAAAGTCTCCCATTTGTGCAAGAGCCAATTAAAACTTGGTCTATTTTAATTTCTCCACATTCATCTATAGTTCTTGTGTTTTCCGGCAGGTGTGGAAATGCAACTGTCGGCTTAAGTGTTGACAAGTCAATGTCTATAGTTCTTACATAACTCGCATCAGGGTCTGCTTCGTATATCGTATATGGGCGATTTACACGACCTTTCATATATTCGATTGTAAGCTCGTCAACAGGGAATATGCCGTTTTTTGCACCTGCTTCTATCGCCATATTTGCGATACAAAAGCGGTCGTCCATGGTTAAGTTTTTTACTCCGTCTCCTGAATATTCCATTGACTGGTATCTTGCACCCTCAACACCTATTTTTCCTATAATATGGAGAATTACATCTTTTCCGCTCACATGCTCGGAAAGTTTGCCCGTCAAATTGAACTTTATTGCATCAGGAACTTTGAACCATGTTTGTCCTGTCGCCATGCCGGCTGCCATATCAGTACTTCCTATCCCTGTAGAAAATGCGCCAAGTGCACCATATGTGCACGTATGAGAGTCTGCACCGATAATACATTCCCCTGCAGCAACAAGTCCTTTTTCCGGCAAAAGTGAATGCTCTATGCCCATATTTCCAACATCATAAAAATGTTCGATTTCATGTTTTCTCGCAAACTCCTTACACTGTTTGACTTGCTCTGCCGCTTTTATGTCTTTGCTCGGCGTAAAATGGTCCATTACCATTGTTATTTTGCTCTTATCAAAAACCTTTTGAAAACCTGCTCTTTCAAATTCATTTATAGCAACAGGTGATGTGATGTCGTTTCCAAGCACCATGTCAAGGTTTGCACGAATTAGTTCACCTGCTTTAACTTCTGGCAGGTTTGCATGTGCCGCCAGAATTTTTTGTGTCATGGTCATTGCCATATTTATTCCTCCTTCTTACTTGCTAATTTAGTTTTAGTTTTATATCACGAAATCGGATTCACTTGCAAGTGGTCGTAGAATTCTAACCTCTAAAGAGGTTGACTTCCTGACATAGCGCCTTCATCAATCACAAGTGATTGTGATAGGTGCGTAAGAGCTTTGCAAAACACATTTACCAATTTTCGTGTTTTGCATTCGAACGGCAAGTACAATACGATTTCAAGCTGAAATGTTACTTATTTGCGTAAGCATACTGCCTATTGATTGCACTTACAAGTGCATTGATTGACGCATAAAGTATGTCTTCATGGAGTCCAACGCCCCAATATATTTTGCCCTCACTATCGGAAATAGCAACGTATGCAGCGGCTCTTGCATGAGAATCCGCCTCAAGTGCGTGTTCCGAATATGTAACAAAAGTATAGTCAAGGGTGTATGGGCTTTTTTTGAGAGCGTTGCTCACAGCGTCTAATCTTCCATTTCCTATCGCTGTTAATTTTATTTTTTCGCCCATAAGTGTTACATCAAGATCAACCTGCGTTTGTTTTTTGCCATCTACTGCGTCTAGCTTTTTAAAATTCGCCTCAAGGAAGCTTAGCGGAGTTTCGCGATTTATGTACTCTTTTTCAAAAATTTCCATGACTTCATTTGGCGGCAGCTCGATATGTTTGTGGTCGGAAACATTTTTCACAAAATATCCAACCTCTTCACGCATTTTGTCCGGAATATCATAGCCAAAGTTTTGCTCTAGGATATATGCGATACCACCTTTGCCCGACTGGCTGTTTATGCGTATTACATCAGCTTCATATTCTCTGCCGATATCTTGCGGGTCAATCAAAAGATACGGTATATCCCATCTGTGACGTTTGTGTTTTTTACGGAATTTCATTCCTTTTGCAATGGCATCTTGGTGCGAGCCTGAAAACGCTGCAAACACTAGCTTTCCTCCATATGGCTGTCTTGCATGAACAGGCAAATCTGTCAATTTTTCATACTTTTGAACGATTGCAGGCATGTTTGAAAAGTCAAGATTTGGGTTTACGCCATGTGAGAAAAGGTTCATGGCAAGCGTTACAATGTCAACATTACCCGTGCGTTCGCCGTTTCCAAATAACGTTCCCTCTATACGATCCGCTCCGGCAAGAAGTCCAAGCTCTGCGTCTGCAACCGCAGTGCCTCTGTCGTTATGTGGGTGAAGTGACAAAAGCACATGTTCTCTTTTATGTAAGTTTTTGCCCATAAATTCTATTTGACTTGCATGAACATGTGGCATTGACATTGATACCGTTGCAGGAAGATTAATTATTACTTTCCTTTCAGGCGACGGCTCCCAAATATCTATAACTTCGTTGCAAATTTTAAGGGCAAAGTCAATTTCTGTACCTGTAAAACTTTCCGGCGAATATTGAAACGCAAACTCTGTTTCAGGCATTCTTGCCGCATATTTATTAAACAAATGTGCGCCGGTTTTTGCAATTTCAATAATTTCCTCTTGCGACATCTTAAAAACTTGCTCTCTTTGTGCAAGGGATGTGGAATTGTACAAGTGAACAACAGCTTTTTTAACACCTTTAAGTGATTCAAATGTCTTTTTGATTATATGTTTTCGTGACTGCGTCAAAACTTGTATGGTAACATCATCAGGTATCATGTTTTGTTCTACAAGTGCTCGTAAAAATGCAAATTCTGTTTCTGAAGATGCCGGAAAACCAACTTCAATTTCTTTAAATCCGATGTCCACTAAAATTTTGAAGTATTCTATTTTTTCCTCTAGGCTCATGGGCACTATAAGCGCTTGGTTTCCATCTCTAAGGTCAACGCTACACCAAATAGGTGCGCTTGTTATACGCTCTTTTTTGACCCAGTCCACACTTTCCACTGGTGGCATAAAATAGCCAGGTTCGTATTTGTCATAGTTTTTCATCGTCTGTCTCCTTTTATCATTTGATATCGTTTGCTGGAATTATATATCCGTTTGCAAGGAGCTTCGGAACCATCTTTTGCGGGATGTTTTCGGAGAAAACATTACCTCCCCCGAACCCGACGTAGCAAATGGATATATAATTCCAATAATAGCTTTTCAAAGTCTGCAAGAGAGTATTAAAAAAGCCTTCATCTCCTGCACAAAAATACAAGAGACGAAAGCTTGTCAATTAAAGCATCCGCGGTACCACTCTTCTTGGTATAAGGATTATACCCGCTCATTTGTTTTGCTCAAGGGTGAGATTTTGGGTGTTCTTCATGCAGACTTCCACCAAACGTCCGCTCTCTGTAATGATTGACGTGCCCAAATTATTCCTGTCATCGCAAATTCAATATAAATTTTTTATAGTATATTCCAATCATCTCGCTGTGTCAACAAGTTTTTATTATTTGGTTGATTTTCTGGTTCATTTGCAACATTCAAATTTACTATTTGTAGTGGAGCTTATCTTGTGAATTTACCAAGTGCAATAAAACAACAAAGAACATTGACAGCAAAATGCTGGCATAGTATTCTAAGCAAAAGGAAGGTTGACATTTCTTGCACAACATCAAAAATAACCCTTCATTTTTCTCCGAAATAGCAAAGTCTGGAACGGAGAATGCAGTACGGTATTACAAAAATAAAGTAAACCTAACTCGCAACAACGAAAGGAGAAAAAGTATGAGTGCAAAAATGATTCAAAAAACAAAAATAAAGAATCAAAACGCATTGCAAAGATTGTGACTTAGTTTCACGAACTTTGTTTTTCGTTTTTTTATTTTTGACGCAAGTGTTACAAAAAAACACGTTGCACGAGGAGATTGTACGTTATGAATATTATAAATGGGAAGCTCAGGAAGCCTATGGTCATTTTACTGATTATGACTCTTTTGTTAACAAGCGGAGCCTTTGCGACTGCTTGTAGTGATGATTCAAATGCACAAAGAGTAGATATTGTATTTGACGATGTTTCGCCTGATGATTGGTTTTATCGTTATGTCGAGATAGGGCTTCGCTTTGGAATTGTTCAAGGTGCAATCGGAAATGGGCTTTTGTGGCTTGAGCCAAACCGTAGAGTAACGCGGTTGGAGTTTATTACAATGCTTGGCCGGTTGCACGAATATGGCGATGAAACCTTTGGGACGCTTGACGAAGAAGCTTTTTATGAACGTTATTTTGATTGGGCAGTCGAAAATGGTCTTATCCAAGGCAATGAACATGGCGATTTGATGCCAAATGCCTATATTACACGGGAGCAAGTAGCGGTGATTATAAACAGATATATCACGGCATTTGAATTATGGAGTTATTTTGACTACGCTGTACCTGTGGTTGCGATGTCTTTTCTCGACGAAGACACATCAGATTGGGCCAGAGGATCAATTGAAATGCTTCGGGTTCACCATATTGCATTTGGTGAATATGGACATATTTTTCGATCAAATGATTTAACGATTCATGCCGAAGCGCTACAGATGCTGGCACGAATTGGCTCGGCGATTTATGATTTAAGACATCCCTTGTGGACTAGAGTACGTTAAGCATACATCAATAATTTTGTGTGAAGTTACTTTCTTTTGCTAAGTAAAATAATTGATATTTTTATTTAAAAAAGGAGAATTTCATGAGAAAAAAATTAAAAAAACTTATTTGCATTTTGATGATTTTAGCACTTATATCAACTAGTGGAGCATTTGCCACGACAAATGATGCAAAGCTTATTTTAAGCAATCTTGAATTTGTATTGCTTGAAACATCCGAAACGATAGAAATTGAATCGGAATATGATTATTATGAGTATGATGAATTAGATTGTGTAGAACATATATATGAGTTGACAACTAAAGAAGTATTAGATTTGGCAAACATATTTAACATATATTATACTCAAAATGCTCCATATGCAGGTTATATTTTTCGTTTAGTCGAAAATGCAATAGTTCCATTTATTGAAAATGCGAACATTGGAATAATTCATGCGGCTAGTAATTTGTTTGTTGCAAACACGCTGGAAGATATAGCGAGTTTTATTGATCCTGTATATATTTTATATATTGAGCCTGATTATATCATACATCTTGATCCTATGCCTACGACTACTGATGACTTTCCAGCATTTTCACCTTTTGCCTTTGCGCCTACAAACGATCCTGTATATTATCGACAGTGGAACATTGAGAAGATTCGTGGAGCAGCAGCTTGGAGCACATCGCCTGCAATATCTACAAGTGGTGTTGTGGTTGCTGTGATTGACTCTGGAATTCATAGGAATCATTTGGACTTGAACTCAGCAAACATTAGATCAGGACGAAACTTTATAGTAACACTTTGTAATTATTGTGGCGAAGATGAGTGCGACGATTGCACTTTAAATAGAACTCGACCTGTGACGGACACTAGTGACGACTGTGGGCATGGTACGGCGGTTACTGGTATAATTGCTGCAGTAAGAAATAACGATGAAGGAATTGCTTCAATGAGTTGTGGCGTGACTATTTTACCATTAAGAGTTTTTGTTGGTACAAGTCAATGGGGACGTGGGAGTGCTGTCGCATCTGCGATACATTATGCAATCGATAATGGTGCTAATATTATTAACCTCAGCCTCGGTAGCCCTAGTATAAGCACTACAATGAGAGATGCAATTGATAGAGGCAGGACGGGAATTAATCCTATAACAGGAAATCCTTATAACGTGTGGATGATTGCAGCCGCTGGGAATGATGGCGCTAATGCAGACGTTACGATAGCAACTCGTCCGTTTTATCCAGCAGCTTTTGATAAC
>JGI20163J26743_11537943_pt1 | contig 11682 bp, 8 predicted proteins | sample TergutCu122P1_FD_26743 | JGI IMG/M metagenome (IMG submission 26743) | reverse complement strand
AAAGTACCAAGACGAGGATCATCATACCCGATATATGTTCCATCTTTAACTCCCGCCATAATTTTGGATTTACTCAAAAACGCGTCAGTAATTTTAAGACGACCATAATGAATTGCCTCAGGGTATTCCCATCCAAGTGCTTGGTACATGTATTTTTGACGTACCATGTTAGTGTAATGCTCTTTACCTCGAATAATATGTGTTATACCATGTAGATGATCATCAACACCTGCTGCTAAGTTATAAAGCGGCCAGAGGAAGTATTTGTCACCTGTGCGAGGGTGAGGATGCTTTTTAGTATCGATAATACGAAGGGCAGGCCAATCTCGAACTGCAGGGTTAGGATGGTCAAGTTCTGTTTTTACACGTACAACTGCTTGTCCTTCCTTGTAGTTGCCGTTTAACATGTTGTGCCAGCGTTCAAGCTGCTTGTGTGGAGATAAATTACGGCATGGACAAGCCTGTTTTGATAAGGATATTTTGTGGAAAACTTCTTGCTTGCATTCACAGACATAAGCAGCATTTACTTCAATTAATTTTTCTACACATTCATAATAAATTGGTAGCCTGTCACTTTGGATATATTCCTCATCTATATGCACGCCAAGCCATTTGAGATCCTTGCGAATGCTATCGTAAAATTCTAAAGCAGGTTTTTTGATTTTAGGATCAGTGTCTTCGAAACGAAGAACAAATTTGCCGTTATACATACGAGCGTATTCGTGACTAAGTACAATTGCCCTAGCACTACCAAGATGTAACACACAATCAGGATTAGGTGAGAATCTTGTGATAATTTGTCCAAACTTGTTTACGTTAGGTAACTCTGAGAGTTTTTTTTCTTCAGGTTTTTCTTTCTTTTGTGTTTCAGGCCAATTTTGCTCCACAATCGCTTTCTGCTCAAGCAGAGAATAAGCATTAATCTCGTCTACGATATTATTGATTACAATAGATAGCTCCTTAACACGTGAACGCAAATCTTGTCTTTCACCAAGAACTTTTCCAATCAGCGCGCCTGCCTGCGCTTTTCCATCATGCGAAACCGCGTTAAGCAATGCTGCTTTCCATATTAACTCTCTAAGGGCATTATCTTGTTCAAGTACCAAATCTTTTACGCTCACTAAAATGTTACATGTTTCGTTTAATCAAGAATTCGGAGAAGGCTTTTAATTTTTCCTTAGCTTCAGGAGTAGGCAGTAAATATTCTACTTCAGTCCAACTATCAACTACAATTTTCTCAGCAGTCTGTATAGTGTACTCAATAGCGCGATATTTTTGCATAATTGCAATTGCTTCATCACGAAATTTTTGATCACTTGTATGCATGTTGAGAATTTCAAGAAGACGATTTTTATCTGCCTCACTTGCAACTTTAAGAGTATAGATAACCATTAAGGTCCGTTTACCCTCAGTAATGTCTTGACCCACACCGCCTTTCTTTTTAGCAAACTCTTGACCAGTTAAATCTAAAACATCATCCTGCATCTGAAACGCAACACCTATACTTTCAGCAAACCTGCCAAGTTTATCAACAAGTACTTTTTCTACACCTGAAAAAACAGCCGCCATTTTCGCCGCCATACGCGCTAACGTGCCTGTTTTATATGCACACATTTGCAAATAATCATTTTCATGGATATTGTTAGCATTTGCTAAACCACTATGCCATGCAATGTCCATAGCTTGCCCCATACTAAGATTAATCATCTCTTGCACATAAATCTCATAAACACCACAAAGCGTATCTGAAGACAAGTTAACTCCGTTTGCCATTAAGGACAATAAGGGCATATAATACATAGCATTGCCAGCATTAACAGAAATATCTAACCCATGCAGTTTATAAGTACAAGGTTTTCCACGTCGTAATTCAGATGAGTCTTCAATATCATCAATAACAAGAGTACCATTATGAACAACCTCAGGAATAACTGCAAAATCTGTATAACAATCGCTTTTTTTACCTAAAACGTCACATATCAACAAAAACAAGGCAGGACGCCAACGTTTTCCACCCCTATCCAACATATCCCAAATTGGATCAGATATGGCTTTGTCTATAGCTTCCAAGTTATAACTATAAACTGGCGGAGCAACTTGAAAGAGTACAGAATCTTTAGTGAATTTACGTGGAATATACTTTTCAATAGCTTTGTCAATTAATGGTGCTTTTTCTTCAAGAAATTTTTCAATATTCAAATATTAAATTCTCCTCTAAACGTATATTCTTCTATGTTAAAACCCCTTATTTTTAACCACTCCGCAGTTTTGTCACATATAACTAAGGGAACCACAGAGAGACTAACAATGTTTTTTGCGCCAACAAGAAATAAAACATTTTTTAACTCATTAATTAACTCTGAAAGAAAATGTTCTGTTTCCTTACTGCCTTTAACAGCTGTCTCTAGTACTGGCTGAATTATGCCAGCTAAATTAGCACCTAAAGTTAACGCTTTTGCTATATCAATCCCAGTACGAACACCACCTGAAGCAATAACAGGCAATTTTGTAGACTGGACAACCTCAACAACGCTCGCAACAGTTGGAATACCCCAATCCCAAAACGCTTCACCTAACGCTTTCTCCCCACGATAATACTCTACAGCAGCAAAACTTGTACCACCCACACCACCAATATCAATAGCAGCTATGCCAACATTTTTAAGCATCTCAGCATCTTCAGCAGAAATACCTGCCCCCGTTTCTTTAACAATCACAGGCGTATCTAATCTACTTGCAACCTCACCAATTTTCGACAAGACACCCTTAAAATTAGTTTGCCCCTCGGGCTGAATAGCTTCCTGTAACGCGTTAAGATGAATAGCAACTGCATCGGCATCTATCATTTCAACAATTTTCTTAACCTCATTCACACCATAACCACGAACAAGCTGTATACCCCCAATGTTAGCAATCAAAAAAGCATTAGGAGCAACTTTACGAGCAACACTATAAGTTTTCTCAAGACTATAATTCTCAATTGCTGCTCTTTGACTACCCAAACCCATACCTAAGCCAAGATGTTCAACAGCTACAGCAATATTTTGATTAATTTCAATAGCCTCTTCGGTACCACCCGTCATAGCACCAACAATTAATGGGGCAGAAAAAGTTTTTTTTAAAAAAGAAGTAGAAAGGTTAATGTCATCTCGATTAATTTCTGGCAAAGCGCGATGAATAAACTTTATATCCTCAAAGCCTGCTGTCACAGTTTTTGCCTGTGCTTTCTTTTCAAGGCAAATTCTGATGTGTTCAGCCTTTCTTCGTTCAGTTTTTTCCGCAGTCATTTTACGTCTTCTCTATTACAGTGCCTAACACGCTTTGACCTGTTAAGGCTCTGTAGATAGATAAGCCTTTTGTGGCACCAGTAACTGTAACAGGTATACCTGCTTCAACTGCCGGAATAAGTTCAGCAATTTTTCCAGCCATACCGCCTGTAACGTCAGTTCCAGTGGCTTTTCCAAGTTTAGGCTGTAACGCTTTAAGTTCTGCTAGTGTTAAATGTTTTATTGGTTTTGCTTCAGTGTCTGTTTTTGGGTCTGTTTCAAATATGCCATCAGTGTCAACGCCTATGATGATTTTTTCAGCATTGTATTTTAATGCAAGATAAGTAACTAGTTGATCACCACTTAAGACAGTAAAACCGAGTTTTTCATCCATAACTACATCGCCGTACAGTACGGGTGTGAAGGACATTTTGCTCATAGCCTTAAGAACTGTTTCGTCAAAGTTTTTGATTTTACCGTTTTCGGTTACTATACAATTTGAAGGTGCAATACTAACAGCTGGAATTCCATGTAAAATAAGTGCATCCATAACTATACCGTTAAGTATAGTCATCATGTGATGAGTTTCAGCGTAACCAACCTTTTGTGTCAAATCTTCTTCCTTATATCCATCTTGAATGCCATATCTAGCAGCTGTGGGATGACCAAAACTACCGCCACCGTGAACTATAATTAAATTGTCAAGATCAGCGCGCTTAATTTCCCCAGCTAAACGATTAATTAATTCATTCTTTGGACTGGACTCTACGGTTTTGTCAGTAATAGCTGAACCGCCAAGTTTCAATATAATAGGTCGTGCATCATTCATGATAATCATCACCGTTCAATATCTAAATTCAATACAGTTAATTAATTTTACAGCACTTAAACCTATAAACCAATCGCTAACAACCAACTTAATATTGTAAGCACAGTTTATGAAAAAACTAATATGTTGCAATACTAAGTCATAACGTAATAAATTATTATAAAACAGAATAAACAGGCAGATAAAATAAAGTTATCAATCGTAAAAGTGTATATAAATATAAAAAAAGAAAGGGTTTGTGTTAGATTTTTGTGCCATTTACTTCTTTCGGAAGACAAAGCCAACAAGCACTATAGTAATAATTATAGCTATTGTTGCGCCAACGAGAGCGTATAGTAATGTGTTATCAGATGCAGCATCTGCGCCTTCAGCAACCGTTAGATATGCAGTAGCAAACGAACTGTCATATGATTCGTCACCCATGAACGTAGCTGTAATAGTGTACAACCCAGCAACCTTTGGAGTCCAACCATCGAAAGCAAAAGTACCACTATAACCATCAGAAGTAACCACGCCTATATTGTAACAGTTACCATTAGGATCAAGAACATCCAACGACACCGGAACACCGATCATTGGTACATTACCGAGAACACCGCCGATTAATGACTGCAGGTGTATGTGCTCCATCTGTGCAGCCACTGATTCTTTAGCAACACATGGCGCACCAGGTTGTGCCGGCGACAGATCGAGAACAGTTCCTGTTAAAAGTGCTTTCTGACCTAACGATAGCTGCAGTTGTGGTGCTGAAAGTGTAGTTTCACTTTTACCTATACCGAAAGTGTACATAACACCATCTTGTGCAGCTAATGTCATGTATCCGTCAGCTACAATTATTGCTCCACGTCTGAGAAAGATCATACCATTCATTCCAAATGACCAAACTTCTTCGCCTGTAAAGACATCAATACACACCGTTGGTTGTCCCCTATAGAAAGGTGTATCTGGTGTGTGTTCTTGACTGTACGCATATAGTTTTCCATCTGTACACACTGAACCTATGACAAATGGATAAACAGTTTGTCCGTTTCTACCAGTATATGGAGTTTCAAATGGTGGTGCTTCTTTTTCGAATTTCCAATTGATCTTGCCTGTAGCCCAATCAATTGCATAAATACCAGTTTGCGCAGACCAGAACATTTGACCATACCCTGATGTGGTAGAATAAGCACCCCAACCAGGTTCATCCCAAGGATAGTCTAAAGCATCACTTCGCCAAACTTCAGCACCTGTTTTCAAATCAAAAGCTATAAAGTAGCCGTTAGTAGAGAGAAAAGCTAGTTTACCATGATCTGCAACATTAGCTGAGGCACTGTAAGGTGGCTCATTGATAGTCTTGTTCCAAATTTGTCGACCAGTATACAAATCAAAAGCGAGTATAGTTGTTCCAGTATATATACCACCTTGTGACACTGTAGACACTGTGCAACCTACACCTGTGTTCCAATCAATATGACTAGCTGTAGGTAAAGCACTTCGTGCATATGTTGTGTTACTTATTATTCGACTAGCAAAATTAGCTGAGTTACCAGATGTTGTCCAATTGATTAAACGGTATCTTTCTGCACCAGCATCAGCACCAAGATCCTGAATACCCAAAACATAGCCATTCATGTAGTAAGTTCCGCCACTACCAGTCAATGGAGCGATCGAAAAGTTATACATCAGAATGCCATTATTTGGATTATATTTCAATAGGTATCCATTACTTATGGACATAATCACTGGACTAACTGGTTTTTCCAGACTTCCTATAACTTCGGCATTTCCAGAGGCGAATTGAATAAGATTAGGCGTTACTTCTCCAGGATATAACGGTCTTTCCCAATACACTTCGCCAGTCCGCATATCATAACATTCCCAGTACATTTGCATACCTGGCCCATTTGTAGCAGGTTTTGGAACAGCATGATAAACTCTACCCATCAAAACAAGGGATGTCTGTAAAGTTTGCCAATCACTCACAACAGAAGTATGTGTACTACCACTGTCCATATACACACTAGATGCACCGCCAAAGTCAGCGCCCATAAGACCGGCCATTTGATATGGACGTGTCCAAACAATGTGTGCTGATTCGGGTCCTGAAACCCATGGAACAAAACCATATGCAGCATTATATGTTGGATTAGTGTTAGGATAATAAAAGTTCCACATCCCCGTTGTATCAGCTGTACCGTCTCCCCACCAAGGATAACTACCTAAAATTGGCCACCACTCACGATTTATTTCCCCAACAGGTCTTGACCAGTAGCCAGTTGGTAGTGGTGATTCAGGCCATGATGGAACTATGTCTTCTTGTACAGTTAGTTTTTGCACTCCTGTGGAAGCAGGTTTAACCCTAACACCAGTAGCATAAGTTGAGCTAGGACCTGCAAACCCACTGCCGCTTGATGGCGGGGTAGCACCTGGTGGGAGAAGTTGTCCATCAACATATATTCCAGGAGCGAAATATTCACCGGGGTACTCAAGCTGGAAAGACCATTCACCCACTTGATCACAAACCCATGGCATCCACATGGTACCATCAGCAACATAAGTATCAATATTTGGTACTTCAAGCTTTGAACCATCAGGCTTTGTTATGATTAATTTCAAATCGTGGTATTGTCTGTGTGCACCAGGCGCAGGCGTGACCCACAAGTTAATTAAAAGTTCTTGCCCTACACCCACCGTAGTAGGTCTAACACTAAGATAAACTTTTACAGCCACAGTCGGGTCTTCTTGTGCGCTACTTTGTGAGCTTACAGTCAGCATTGTTATAGAAGTTAGCAACAGAACTGCAACAAATAAGGAAAAAGTTTTATTTTTATAATTCTTAATTCTTCAGTCCTCCATAACCAATGAATTGAGAAAATGTTTAATAAATTTATCCAAAACAAACTCTAAAAATCAAACTTCAAATGGATGAAATGTGGAGTAGAGTTTACTGCAAAAAGATGCCTTGTTGGTTGTGGCATGCCATAAATCACGACAACGGGGATGTGGTTGCATATGTGTTGGGTTCTAGGGAACATGAAGTATTGTGGCGCTTTTGGATTTGTTGGATGTGGAAATAGTTGCGGTTTATTCTGATGATAATTATGCCTATCATGAGGCTATATCGAGAAATATTTTGCATACGGGTAAGAGGAATACGCAGCGTATTTTGCGTAAGCATTTGACGTTTCGTACAAGGTTAAAACGTTTGGCTCGTAAAACTATTTGCTACTCTAAATCGTTGGAAATGCATAAGATTCTGTTTGGTTTACTCATAAACGTGTTGGAATTTAACTGTCAACCATTTTGACATATGACCGGATGCTTTCATGAGAAAATTAGGAAAGTTTTATGTTTTCGTTTTCGATTGTGATTTTGTTTCCTGTTTTGATTTTTGTTATATCTATTTTGTCTACGAAGGGGATTTCGCTGATGATTGCGCCGACGGCGACTATTGTTTCTGTTTCTTTGTTTATCATGCCTAGTGGTGCTGTGCTGGTTTTTTTCATACGGTATAGGGTGTAGCTGCCAACTGTGCTGCCTTTGCCTTGTGGGAATACTAGTATTTTGTCTTTGACACTTACACCTTCTAGGTCGTGTCCTTTTTCAAGCACGATTCCTGTGTTTGGATCCACACCGCCGTAGAAGCTTATAGGCATATTTGTGACTAAAGCTTCGCCTTTGGCTATTCCTTTATAGATTATTCTTCCTTTTAATTGTTCCATTTTCCACTCACCGCCGCTTCTATACAGTCTTTCATGCTGCCCATTTTGGTTTTCATAAGGTTATGTCTTGAATAGAAACATCCTTTAGCTGATGTGGTTGCTATAGCTTTGAATCTGCCCTTTAGAGGTGCTACGGCCATACAGGTGTCGCATGCAAATTTGCCTCCGGCGGCTTCTATTATTGCTGTGTAGCCGCGTTTGTCTGCAAGCTGCTTGACTGTTCGGGATGTTGCAACCCATAACTCCATGCCTTCTTTGACTTTTCTATTTTGAATAAAGTCTGCGATTTCTTGGATTTCTTTTATTGAGCAATGTGGGCAACCGACGCAGACAAAATCAATTTCGTCAGCATCATCGTTTATGTTGTCGTAAGCATTTTTTATATCGCTTGTTTCGATGGTTATAGTTTCTTTAGGTGGAGTGTGTTGGTCTGCGCCGGGGGTTATGTTTTTTATGTAGAATAAGGGTTTAGTGCCGTAAGTAACTGTTGAGGCGCAAAAGTTTTTGAGTTCGTCAAGTTGTGCTGTTTTTATGCCTGTTATGTATGGGATTTTGTTTTCAGCTTTTTTTCCTAACGCGTAGCCTAATGCGCCCCAGTCAGAGAGGTGAGAGAGTTCTGTTTCAATATGAACATGTATGTCTGGAACTCGGTTTTCGTCAAGGTGTAAACCGTAGCATGGGGTTTTTCCGATAAATGCTGCGGCTAAAGCGGATGGTCCGCCTTCGCGATTTGTGCGCGCGCCTAAAACAGAGTTAGCAAATGTTACAGCACTGCTCTCAGACCATGCAATGTGTTCGCCATATATGGGGAGGTTGCCGATGAGGTATGGGGTGCATGTACAGCTAACTAGGATGCCCATACGTTGAAATGCGTCTATAACAAGATTCTGTTTTTCTGCAAATTCCTCAGATATACCGAGTTGTTGCCAATTTTCAAGATCCATACCAGCAGGGTTGAGTGTTGTTAAAACTTTGACTTTACCATCTTTTGCAAGTGAATCTAAAAATTCTAAGCCTGCATCGCCTAAATTATGGTAAGATACCCCTGCAACTTGGACACTACCAACATCAATTAAACTTTTTGCTCCAAAAATTTCGCCAAGTGCAACTAGAATTTCCATGCTTTTGCGTACAGCATAACCTCCCTCGCCATGTAACATTTTTTGTTCTTGCTTAGTTAACTCCATACTGCTACTCACATCACATACTTGTTTAAGTCAATTTTGATATAGTCTTCTTTTTTGAAACCTTTTCCCGTAGTTACAATAGGAGTAGTTGCGTCAACTCCAGCTTTGGCAGTTGTAGCTTTCTTACCTTCAGAAAGATCACCCGATGGATCAAGGCTTGAACCGGACTGATTTGACAGGACAATTAAATTTTTATCTGCTTGGAACCGGGTTGCTATAGCCCATTCAACATCATGTGGGTCATAAATGTTAATATCTTCATCTACAACAACTACGTGTTTTAGAGATTTATGGCCTTCAAAAGCAGCAAAAATTGTTTTTCTTCCATCATCTGCACTGGTTTTATGAATTTGTACCACAGCATGTAACCAACTGCAACCGCCAGGAGTAACATAGACATCTTTGCATGTGCATACTTTATTTACTTCATTATAAATTGTCGGTTCTTTAGGCATACCCATTAAAAATTTATGTTCGTTTTTACCTGCTAAAATGGTTTGATATATTGGGTTTTTACGGTGAGTTATACAGTTTACTTCAATTACTGGCTGTTGACGTACGCGATCAACTACGCCTGTTAAATCAAGAAATGGTCCCTCAACAGTTTTTTCGCTAGTAATTTTGCCTTCGAAAACAATTTCTGTGTTTGCAGGAACTTCAATATCAACAGTTTTACATTTAACAACATCAGTTTTTTCAAGAGCATTAGCCAGACCTAACTCGTCAACACCTGTTGGAAGTGAAGTAGCTGCTGCAAGAAGCACTGCCGTAGAATTACCAACGCATATAGCTATATCAAGCTCGCCACCAGCTTTTTTCAGTATACTATCAGTCCCACGGTTTTCAACTATACGAGCAACAAAATGATTCCTATCTTTAACCATAAGTCTATGGAAACACATGTTTCGGATACCTGTTTCAGGGTCTTTTACAATAGAAACAGCTGAAGCTATGTATTTACCACCGTCCTTATCAGTATAATGCATAATTGGAAACTTGTCTAAGTCAACATCAACACCAGAACACACAATTTCTTGACAAGGCGCATCTTTAATCAAATCTGGCTCAACAGGTTTTTCAATAGCTAAGGAAAGTTTGGGCAATAACTGACCCTTAGATATACATAGAGCACGACAGATTAGCTCTTTAGAGGAAACCAAACCTGCAACAACGGGAACCATAGATTCTTTAACATTATCAAAAAAAACCGGTTTCTCACCTAACGCGTTAATTACGCCTGCTAACTCGTACTCTGTAGAAACAGGGATAGAAATTTTTGTTAACTCGCCACTTTTCTGAAGTAACTCTATGAAAGGTCTTAAATCCAAATTCATTCGCCTAAAATTAAAAGAACCAATATTTCACGTTTATAGCTTTTGGAAAAACTTATCAAAAATAGATTAACCAACAATAAAACCCTTAAAAATTACACATAAAGCTATCATTACATAAATTAAATACATACTAAAAAACAGATTTAAGATAAATGACAAAAAAGAAAGTGTGCGCTTAGTTTTTGTTAACACCTATTGCGCCGATTTTTGTAGTTAAAACTTCAAAACCTTCCGCCTTAAAGGCATTAGCAACTCTTGACTGAAGATCCTCACCTGGAGTTAACGCAACCATACACCCTCCTCCACCGCCACCTGTAAGCTTAGCTCCAATAGCACCCTGCTTACGCGCCATATCAACCAGATAATCAAGCTCTACACTAGAAACACCTATCTCTTGCAAAATCTGATGATTCTTATTCATAAGCATACCAACCTCTGCTAATCTGCCTGCTTCAAGAGCTCTACGACCATCAACTGCAAGATTTGCTGCCTGCTCAAATAACGCGTCATATTTAGCTGGATTAGCTTTTTTACGTTCAGCAACACCTTCAACCATAGCTTTAGTGTTAGCAACTTTACCGGTACTACAAATTACAATCTCAATCTGTCCCTGAACATTTAAACGCTCAACAAAATCCGGCCCACCTGCAGGATTCTTCTTAAACCACATTAAACCACCATATGTTGACGCAGTATTATCAATACCACTAGGATTACCTGCATACGCAATTTCCGCCTCATAAGCAACCTGATTAATACGATCATTAGAAAGATCCAAACAAAACTCCTCACTTATAGCCCTAGCAATAGCAACACTACTAGCCGCCGATGCCCCTAAACCACTAAAACCAGGAAGACTACCGCCTATCCATATATCAAGAGGCATTTTAGGATCAAGCTTCATATCAATTAACATACGCTCAATAGACTCAATCTGCTGAAGCCGCTTCTCCTCACTATAACCCTTCGAAGTCTTACGATCATCCTTAATATTAAGACCCCCAGCAGCCTTTGTTACTATAGCATCTGTCGACGAATCAATTGCCGAAACTATCCCGGGTATTCCGTGAACCACAAAATGTTCACCAAACAATATTACTTTACCATAACCTGAACCTTTACCCATGTAAATTTTCACCTTTGGATAAAACAATGAACTATTTAGATAAAAATGTTCTTTATAACTTACACACAAAAAACACTACAACAAACCAGACACCACTTAAAAACGCGCTATTTTCAGTCGATAACCCGCTAAGCCTTAGGAACTGTGCAAAAATAACTTGTGATTATTTTGTTGGAGAGATTTTATAGTTCCATTCCCCATGAGACCCAATTTTTAAAATATTTATCGCCTCAAAC
>JGI20163J26743_11537945_pt1 | contig 11701 bp, 11 predicted proteins | sample TergutCu122P1_FD_26743 | JGI IMG/M metagenome (IMG submission 26743) | reverse complement strand
CAAAGTATTATGAAAAGCTTATGGGAAGAACCAGTTTGCGGGATTATTTTCGCGGGGAACCAATCACCGATTGTGAATTACAATTATGAATAAACATGGTTCGTTTGAGTCGGAGCGGTTGATTTTCAGGGGAATAAATGAACAAGATGCTGACTGTCTGGTAAAATGGCGATCAAACCCCGAATTCTATAAGTATTTTAAAAAGCCTGCACCAATTACAAAAGAAAATCATATTGAATGGTACAAAAAAAAATATCTGAATGATCCGTTTAGGTTTGATTATATTATTATTGACAAGGCAAGCGGCCGAAAAATAGGTTATGTCGGCGTTTCAAATCTGAACATTAACGACAAAACTTTTGAAGTTAATTATATAATAGGGGAAGTAGAATTTCAGCGCCGCGGCTTTGCAAGTGAATCAATTATAACAATAGTTGATTTGATGTTCAGCGAAGGGTTTTTGACCGCTTATGCTGAAATACACAAGGACAATTTTGCTTCGATAAAAACGGTTCAAAAAATTCAGTTTTACAAATTTTCTGAACAAGGCGACTTTATTAAATTTGCAAGAAAATACAACGAGAAGGTATTATGAAAAAATTGATAAGTATTTGTGTTCCATGCCGGAATGAAGTGGACAATGTAAAGCCATTGTCGGAAGAAATCGTTAAACTTTTGGAGCAGCTTCCGCAATATAATTTTGAAATAATTTTTAGCGATAATTGTTCGACAGATGGAACGCAGGATCAGCTTAGAGAAATTTGTTCAAGGGATAAACGGATAAAGGCTATTTTGAATGCAAAAAATTTTCCTATTGGTTCCGGTTATAACATGATTTTTCAGGCGCAGGGCGATTGCATTATCACTCTGCAAGCTGATTTTCAGTTGCCTATAGAGCTAATTCCTCAATCAATTGTTGAATGGGAAAAAGGCGCTGCAGTAGTGGCTTTTTTAAAAAAACCAGGCAAGCATGATAAATTACGTTTATTTCGTAAGCTCTACTATAAAATGAGCAGCTTATTTTCCAATCAAGGAAATATTTTAAGAATAAACGGTGCACTGTACGATAGGCATTTTATAAATATCTGCAAGCGGCTTAACGATCCTCTGTTTAGTTTGAGGGAGATGATTGTAAATTATGCTGCCCCGTTAGTAACGATTGAATTTGATGAAAAACCGCGCCGCAGCGGTAAATCCAATAATTCAGGTTTTAAACTAATTGATATTGCTATTAAGCGTTTCGTTTTAATGTCAGATACAGCGCCGCATTATGCCATTCTTGCAGGCATGGGAATGGGTATAGTGAGTTTTTTAATTTCCATTTACTATCTGGTTCGTAAATTGTTGGACTGGTATAATTTTCCTCTCGGTATCGCTCCGCTAATAATAGGCATGTTTTTTTTGGGAGGAGTGCAACTTATTTTTATAGGCCTTATAGGCGAATATGTAATGGCAATTAATGAGCGGCAAAAAAACAAACCCTTTGTTGTTGAAAAAGAACGAATTAATTTTGATGATCAGCCTGTCGAAAAACAATAAGTAAATAAGTAATAGAAGGTTATTGACACTGTGAAAATTTTGATTCTGGGCGGAACAGGCTTCGTTGGTAGAAACTTGCGCGAAGCTTTTGAGGGAGACTGCCAGATTTTCGCGCCTCCAAGAAGTGAATTTGACATCTACAATGGAGTACAAGTTGAGGCATACCTTAAGGAGTATCGCTTTGACACGATCTTAAACGCCACCGATTACCGCCCGAATCCTGGCGAAGCGCCTTGTCCGGAAAAGATGACAACAGCGCGGCTGCGTGGATTTTTCAATCTTGCCCGCTGCAAAGAGTTTTATGGGAAAATGATTTTTTTTGGTTCCGGCGCTGAATATGCCAGAGAACTGCCGGTTTGCAGTATTTCCGAAGAGGACTTCGATCGTGTAATCCCCCAGGATGAATACGGCTTTTGCCTGAATACAATGACACGTTTTGCTATGCAACGTACAAATATCGTAAACTTAAGGCTGTTCGGCATATTCGGAAAATATGAGCTATGGCAGACCCGCTTTATCTCTGGTGCGATATGCAAAGCATTACATGGGTATCCTATTACCATACGTCAGGATGCTTTTTTTGATTATTTATATATTGATGATTTAGTTCACATGGTTAAATGGGCAATGAACAACACAACCGCACACAGTCATTACAATGCTGTTTCAGGGCAGCGATATTCACTTTTAGAATTGGCAAAAATTATACGCGAAATTACAAATGCTGACGTCCCCATTTTTGTAGCCAAAGACGGCATAGGTAAGGAGTATACAGCTTCAAATGCACGAATCAAAAATGAAATGGGGGGCTTTGAATCCTTGCCAATAACAGTATCTATCGAAGATTTAAGCCGGTATTATACAGAACATATAGATATGATAGACAGGTATAACTTGTTATATCAATAATGGGCTATACGATGGGTTTTACAATGAAAGTTTCCGATTATCTGGTATCCCGGCTGCAGGAATATGGTGTAAAAGATGTATTTCTTTTATCTGGCGGCGGCATGATGCATATGCTTGATTCCTTGGCCAGATGCAGCAGTATCAACAAGTATTATAATCTTAACGAACAGGCAACTTCCTTTTGTGCAGATGCTTATGCGCAGACGGCAAACACTTTGGGCGTTTGCTTTGTTACTACAGGGCCGGGTGCAACAAATGCCATCACAGGCGCAGCATCGGCTCACATCGATTCCACTCCATTGCTTGTTATTTCCGGGCAAGTCCGCACTGACACCATGGTTGGTGGTAAAAAAGTACGGCAATACGGCGCTCAAGAAATCGGCATAATCCCGATAGTAGAAAGTATAACAAAATATGCGGTTACTATAACGAAGGCCGAAGAAATACGTTATCATTTGGAAAAAGCAATTTATCTTGCAACTACCGGCCGCAAAGGCGCTGTTTGGCTTGATGTTCCGCTGGATGTACAGGGTGCGCAAATTGATCCTTCTGCAATGAAAGCTTTTGACCCTGCCGCAGAGAATCTGGGAGTTGCCGCATATGCGTCAGATGAGGATATTCAAGCGATATATGAGCTATTGAAAAAATCAAAAAGGCCGGTGTTATTGGTTGGCAGCGGAGTTATACGAGCAGGAGCAGAACAAGTTCTGCTGGATTTTATTGAAAAAATTAATATACCGGTGTTGTCCACGCGCAGGGCCAGAGGTTTGTTTACCGACAGGCGGAATAGCAAGTTCTATGATTGTCCTTCAATAGTGGCGCCGCGTTATACAAATTATATTCTGCAAAATTGTGATGCACTAATATCTATCGGATGCGGATTAAGATATACCATCACTGTCTATAACGAACGTAACTTTGCGCCGCGTGCACGGAAAATTGTCAATAACATAGATATATATGAAGTACAGAAACTTGATATGGATATAGAGAGGTGCATTGTTTGTGATGCAAAGGAACTGTTGAAGAAGCTCTTAAAGGAAGATGTTTTTTCCAGTTTTCCGGATTATGGGCCATGGTTTATGTATTGTAAAGAAATGCGCGATAAATACCCTCTTATAAAAGAAGGTGCAGTATCGCCAGGTGTTGTCGATGGATACAAATTAACAGACTCTCTGCGTTATCATTCATCCGACAGCGATGTGGTGGTTCCGTCTTCATCCTCATGTATGGGCGCTTATCTTTATGTTTCATATATTCCAAAATATGGACAGAAATTCGTCTATCCCGTAGGACTCGGTTCAATGGGATCTGGATTGCCTAATGCCATAGGCGCATGTGTTGCTGCCGGGAAAAAAAGAACGATTTTGTTTGAGGGAGATGGAAGTCTCCAGCATAATATTCAGGAGTTGGCGCTGATCAAAACCTATAATCTGCCAATTAAAATTTTTGCAGAGAGTAACGGCGGATACCTTCAGATTAAAAATATGCAAAATCGTCATTTTGAAGGGCGCCTGGCCGGATGTACACCAGAGAGCGGCGTTGGTTTTCCTAATCTTTGTGAAATTGCAAATGCCTATGGCCTGCGATATGAGACAATCAAAAACAATGACGAGCTTGACAGCAAAATGAGGCAAATCATGACGAATGATGAACCGTTCCTTGTTGAAGTTACCGGCTCACAAGAGCCTCGCTTGCTGCCTATTGTGCAAAGCAGGATTTTGGTTGACGGAAAAATGGCGACATCTTCGATGGAAGATATGTTCCCATTCCTTCCCGAGCAGGAACATGCCGATAATATGAGTATATCCAAAAAATGAGAATAGCCCTGTTCGCGACAAACCATTACCAGTTTATTGCGGCAGTCAATTTGAAAATGACCATTTTTAAGAACGATGATGTGCATTTGTTCAGCACTGTATGGCCGCCATGTTTTGAACGAGAGCCTTTCGATTTGGCATACCGTCTGTTTGATCGTGAAGAATACGCAACACACTCAGCAGAGCTTAATAATTTAGCAGCACTGTGTTTTTTTGGCGCCGATGATTATGCCGATATTACCCGTTCTTTTTTCAGGGTTGAAAATGAATTCAATTTTGAGATCGAGTATGATATGGTGCTCACACACGGTTTTTCCTTTTTTGCACACTGGGTTTATGCACGCAGTTATATGAAGAACTCATCCGCCAAACTGGCCTTGTTTGGGGATGGAACCATTTTTACGTTTTACCCAACGAATTACTTTTTTTACAAGGATTTTTTCCCTGTTTGGAAGAATAAAAAAAACACAGAATTATTTGAAGTTCTCCCCTGGTTCATTGGGGCAGATGTTCAATACTTATACAGGCCAGAATTTATTTCTGAAAATAATCGCCAAATCACGTATCAGATGGTACGTATCCCTCAAATTAAAAAAAATGGCCCTGTGCGCGATAAAATCAATTCCCTCTATGCTTTTGGCGATACATATGTTCCTCTTGAAAACTATACCTATATTTTTTTTGATTCCGGCGGGTTAGGTCAGGTGAAATGTTTGGAAAACGAAAAAGAGATGCTTATGGCAGTAAGCGAAATAGCCGGACGCGAAAACATATTAATAAGGCAGCATCCACGTTCGCCGGAAGGTTTTTATGATGATTTGGATATCCCTGTAGATCGTTCAACCCCATGCATTGAGCATATTTATCTAAACATTGATATATCAGAAAAAATTTTAATCGGCGCGATTACAACAGCGCTGCATACACCTTATGAAATTTTTGATGAGCACCCCAGAAAGGCGGTTATTCTGAATAATCTGGCCAGATATAATCCGAAGTTCCCGCGTAAGCACGCACATGATGATAGCTCTTTGCGGGCACAAGATGAACTGGTGAACACATATTGCTCGCAATTCCCTGAAGTTTATGTTATGCCAAAAAACTGGGATGATTTGCCCAGCGCTCTAAGTGAGGCTGCTTTTTGAACGCATTGGTAGATTTAGTTATTGGGGAATATATCTATTTTAACAATCCTGTGTATGAAGCAGATATTTCTGTCTTGACTGCGCTGGCAAATGATGCTGCAGGCGCTGATGTTGCTGTGGGGGGATTCAGATACATAAAAGATGAACATAATTTTACAATCAAATCCAATAATACTATGAGATATGAATCCGCCAAACATGATGGTTTATTAGCGCTTTTGCAAGCACATTTATTCTCGCCCGTGTGGAACAAACTTTACAGCAGAGATTTTTTGTTTCGGGAAAAAATTTGTTTCCCTAAAGAGGAAACATCGCTTTATCGGGATAAGTTATTTAACTCGCTTGTTTTCAAAAATGCCAATGGTATTTTTATTTCTGATAAAATAGTCTGCGATATTAAATATAATGATTTCCATGGCCAATTTGACATGTATCGAGCAGATAGATTTGAGGAAGAAATCAAAATCTACAACACCATGCAAACGCTTATACAAAATGATAATTATGCATTAAAGTTTCTTATTGACAGATTATTTATGCAGGGTTGCGCGCTTTTTATCCGCAGCATTACGGCAAGTGATATGTCTTATATAAACCAAAAACGTCTCATAACATCGGTTTTAAGCCACCCGCTTGTACAGCAAGTATCCTGTCAAACCGGATATTCCGGCTTTTTTGAAAAAGCCGCAGATCTTTTGATTAAAAATTCGAAGGAAATTAATTGTGGAACAAAGCTATAAACAACGCATGGAAGAGATGCGGGATGTGCACCATGACGAGCTGTATCCAGATTTTGCGAAGGCTACGCTCAAACTTGAGTTAAGCGAAGCTTGCAATCACCGGTGTTTGTTTTGTATTCATGCTGTTCGTAATTATAAGGTCGAATTCATGGACGAAACATTGTTATACCGCCTATTGAATGAAGGACGCATTCTCGGTGTTTCAAAACTTGCTTTTCAAGTCAATGGTGAACCCTTGATGTGCCGAAAACTTCATGCTTATATAAAACACGCAAAAGATATTGGATATTCTTATGTATTTATCAATACAAACGGCGGATTGGCTTCGACTGAGCGGTTGAAAGAGCTTATTGACGCTGGTGTAGATAGTATAAAATTTTCATTCAACGCCGGTACCAGAGAGACTTATCTTAAAATTCACGGAAAGGATGATTTCGAAAAAGTTCTGGAATCCATCCGATATGCAAAAAAATACCGGGAAGAAGCAGGAAAAAACGTAAAGCTTCTATCTACTTTTGCAATTACAACGTATACACAGGATGAAATAGCGATATACGAGTCCTTGTTTAAGGATTTAGTAGATGAGTATGTTACAGTCGCTGCGCATGACTCATCAGGGCAAATGAAAAAAGAGTTTGAGCAGTACCGAATTGATAAAGAAATTGAAGGCATTATTTTTCTGCCAAAAAAAAAGACCCCCTGCTCCTCTCTTTTTGATGAAATTTATGTTATCTCTAACGGCTATATGACAGCATGTCCAATGGATTTTTATTATAACCTAGCCACATACAATATGCGGAAAAATTCGCTAAAGGATGCCTGGCATGGCGAGCAAATGGTAGAGCTGCGTAAAAGGCATATTGAAAACAATGTAAAAGGCTTGTTATGTAATCTGTGTATCAATAAAGATGTCGATGGCTTAAAGCCGCTAAATCCCGAACTGGCGCTGCCCATACCACACCCATGAGTACAGGATTCAATATTTCGCCAGATATCCCAATATATGTATATAGTGCGGGAAACTTGGGGTTTTCGGTTTGCCAAAAGCTGATAGATGCAAAACATAAAGTTATCGGCATTTTAGATATAAAGGGGAGTTCGGGTATACATGCGCCAGTAACCGTATATCGCCCCGGTGAAGAGCCTTTTGCCGAAGACGCCTGTGTTTGTATATGCCTCTACAATGGATTACAGCATACTTCTGTCGCACGCCAGTTGCGTTTGTGGGGATATTCAAAAATAATATTTTTGCCTTTATTTCTTAATTCAAAGCTTGCGAAGACTATGGTTGCGCTTTTCAATCAGCTTGTTGCAGGTGAGTTTTCTTCATTGGTTAATATCCCGTTTTACGATGAGCTTTGGAAGATACATATAAAAGACTATATACTGAGAGAAGCGGGTGAGTTTGTAACGGTTATGATGCCGATTAAGCAGATTTTCACATCAAAAAGAAAGCTTGATGAAACACACTCATTTGAAGCCTACTCGCCGGAAGTTTTATATACAACGCCGGGCTTTTGCCATGACAGCCCTCTTGATACAGCCATCGATTATGCCCCTGAAAAGCTAATGGAACGCACAGATTTGTACTGCTTGTTTGAACGGGCGTTGTTTGATGGCCTGGAATTCTTTATAGATACTGCCCCGCCTGCTAAATTAAATACAAAAGGTTATTTTAATTTACTGGATGGGCATCATCGTGCGTCTTTTCTTTTGCATCGTGGTTTTAATGGCATTCCAGTTCGTGTTTCAAAAACAGAATTTGAGCGATACTTTAATCAGGATGCCGCAAATGCTCTTATGGGTTTTTGCAAGGAGTTGGACGAATTGCCGTCTGAAGTAAACCACCAGGCATTCGTAAGGCTACCTGTGAAAAAAGATATAAATACAATAGAGAATCGTGTTATGCAAAAATTTGAGCAGCTTTGCTATGAGTTAGGCGAAAGAAGATAAAAGGAATGTAAATTATGGCTCAGCCAGTTTGTGTACAGAGAGTATGTCCTATATGCGGCGATGATAAACATAGGGAGATATTGCATGCCCATAAATTTGCCGCATTTCACGGCGTATCTTTTTTACAGGGCTATGATGTTGTTTGTTGCGAAATATGCGGCGGTGTTTTTGCGGATAATATCCCAGGCCAGGAGGATTTTGAAAGATATTATAAAGAATATTCAAAGTATGAGCGGCCTGCCGATGAAAGCCTGATTCACAATCGAAACGCTGAATTGTTGATCCGTGGTTTACAGGAAAAAAATGCCCGGGTTTTGGATATAGGGTGCGGCATGGGAAGATTTCTGCATTCACTGCAAAAGCTTGGGTTTAAAAATTTAGAAGGTATTGATCCTTCTCCAATGTGCACCCGATATGTAAACGAATCTTTAGGGATACCATGTTTGGAAGGCTCATTTCCCAGCTTAAAACATTTGCAGCAAAAAACACAATTCGACGCTGTAGTTCTAAGTTATGTTTTAGAACATATAGTAAATACCAGAGAAATATTAGATATAACATGCAGCCTTATAAAAACAGACGGTTTATTATATATTGGGGTTCCAAACTCAACAACTTTTAACCCCTCAATAAACGCTCCATTTCAGGAATTTTCTACTGAACATATCAATTACTTTTGCTTGGAATCACTTAAAAACTTACTGGGTTCATACGGGTTTGAGTTGGTTTTGTTTGACTCTTGTCGGCAAGCTGGTATGGATTGTGTTTTTCGAAAAGGTAATACAAGTAGACAAATAATAAAGGAGTTTGAATCTAAAAAAAATATTGAGTGTTATTTGGAGAAATCAAAATTACTGGATGGCATCATTTTAAATAAGCTTTCAGCATATGCGCGGGGGGGGATTATAGTTTGGGGAACAGGAGCACTTACACTGCGTTTACTGGCAAACGGCCTACTGAATATCGATAATATTAAAGTATTTGTTGATTCAAATCCACATTATATTGGTGGTTCGTTTAAAGGTGTTCCTGTTATTGCTCCGGATATGCTGGTATCATATTCAGAGCCTATTGTGATTTCTTCCTTCGATTGGTACAATGAGATATTAAGCAAGATTAGAAACGAATTGAGCTTAAGTAATGAGGTTATTTCTCTGAAATAATACTTTCAAATATGCGACTCATTTGCTGAGCAAATTCTAAGTGGAAGGAGTTACATTACCATATGAAAGCAGCAATACAAACCCGCCATCAAACGGACAGAACAATCCTAAAAGATGTTCTCCCTATTGATACACCATTTGCTATTGGTATTTGGACAGGTGACGTTTGTAATCTCAAATGTAAATATTGCGTTCAAGCCCTGTCAAACGATAAATTTAGGAAAACACATGCCGTAAAAAATTTCTTAAGTTGGGATATTTTTGAACGCATTGCTGAACAAATATCTGAGTTCCCGATCCCCATAAAAACTGTTGCATTTTCTGCCACAGCTGGGGAGCCCTTAATGAATAAAAATTTGACAAATATGATACGCAGATTAAAGGAAACAAATAAGGTCAAAACAATAACAATGTTTACTAATGGCCTGTTGTTAACAAAAAGAAAGTCACTAGAACTAATTGATAGTGGGTTAGACCGCATAAACATTTCTTTGCAAGGCATTAATTCAGAAGCATACAAGCAAATGTGCGGTGCTGATATTGATATACAGAAGTTGCAAGATAATTTTAAGTTTTTATATGAAAACAAAAAACAGTGCCATATTTTCATGAAAACTTTGGATATTTGTTTGAAGGAAGGAGAAGAAAAGCTTTTTTATGATATGTTTGGAAATTATTGTGACACAATTTATATCAATAATGCAGTACGCTTGTATCAAGGTTTAGATTATACGGGTGTTATAAGTGAAGCAAAAGGAGTTTATAATGCTATTTCGAATAAACATGATGTTTGTTCGATGTCCTTTTATTCAATTTATACACAAGCTGATGGTTGCATTACGCCTTGTTGCACAATGCCGTTTCCCATAGACTTTGGAAATGTTACCGGAACTACATTATACAGCGCATTTAATGGTGAAAAACGACGAAAGTTTTTACTCATGATGCTTGAAAGGAAGAGGCATAACCATCCTACTTGCGGTTCGTGTATCGCTCCTGACAACGGTATAATCTGTAAGGAGGATGATCTTGACCCCTACGCGGAAGAATTGCGACACAAATTTCTAAAATAAAATTATCGTACTTAAGTTAAAGTTTATAAAGTATATATGGAGGTTTCATTAAATGAAAGCAATAATCTCACCCCGATTCTCGACAAACAGAGTGTTGTTAAAAAACGTTCTCCCCCTGAAAAGCCCATGGACTCTCACCATTCACACAGGCGATATTTGCAACAGCAAATGCAAGTATTGTGTTTGTTCCCTTCCGGATGATAAGCTTGATAAATCGGAGGCTTTCCGGTCTTTTTTAAGCTGGGAGACATTCGAGTGTTTCGCCGATAGTATTTGTGAACTTCCCGATCCTGTTAAAGTTGTGACGTTGAGTGCTCGGGCTGGTGAACCTTTAATGAACAATAATTTGCCGAGGATGATACGCCGGTTAAGGGATACTGGACGAGTAGAATCTGTGCAGTTGGTTACAAACGGCCTTTTGCTGACTAAAGAAAAATCATTAGAGTTGCTCGACAGTGGGGTTGATGTCTTCCAAATCTCCGTAAATGGTACTACCTCGAAGATGTATAAGGAATTATGCGGCGTGGATATTAATGTGGAAGAATTTATTGAAAACTTACGGTTTTTGTACGATAACAAGAAACAACGTGAGATTTACATTAAAATCCTTGATATTTGTTTGGAAAAACCTGAAGATGTAGGGAAGGAGCAATTCTATGAGATGTACGGGAATTATTGCGATAGAATTATTGTTGCTAACGCGCAGCCAGTTTATAGGGAAATTGATTATACAGGCATTGTAACGGAACGAAAGGGTTCATGGAGGGAGGAATTATGGAAGGGGAAAGTAGGCGGGCAGCATATCTGTTATACCGTTTTTCATTTCATGGCTGTTTGTGCGGATGGTCGCATTGTACCCTGCGGTCCTATGGTAAATCCTCAACTTGCAGATGATGCTGTAGTTCTTGGAAATATCAATGATACTTCTTTGTTAGACGCTTTTTGCGGGAAAAAGCGCCGGGATTTTCTAAGGATGCTTCTTGAAAAAAAACGTCATGAACACCCTATATGTGGTGCCTGTCACTGTCCTGATGCTACTATTTTTCATAAAGAAGATGATTTAGACCCCTATGCAGAAGAATTGTTGCCGAAGTTCAAGTAGTATAAGGTATTGATGGTTTTTCAACTCGATAAAAGCAGCCGCATCTTATTATATGGCGCAGCCTCCATCGGCACAATATTCTATGATACTTTAACTGTCAATGGTTATTTGGTTGAAGGTTTTATGGATGCCCGCGCCTTCGAGATGCGGCAGTTCAGAGACCTGCCTGTCTGGAATCCGGCAGATGTTCCTGGTGAGCCTGACTCTTATGTTGTCATCGTTTCAGTTAAAAATGTTTTCGAGCACAGCGCAATCGC
>JGI20163J26743_11537946_pt1 | contig 11703 bp, 11 predicted proteins | sample TergutCu122P1_FD_26743 | JGI IMG/M metagenome (IMG submission 26743) | reverse complement strand
GGGCGTATGAAGAGTATCTTTTATGTTGCAACAATTGTTAGCGTATATCGAAAAGCAATTGATGCTTATTATTCCGATAAAAAGAATTTCAAATTTGATCCGGACTGGATGACTGAGCTTAGAAAAGTAAGCCATAGAGAATTTACAACAGGTTTTTATTTCAACAAACCTACAAACACTGACCAAGATTACCAAACCAGTTCTTATACGAGAGAATATTCGTTTGTTGGACTTGTGAAAGATTATGATGAGAAAACAGGTTATGCAATTGTAGAACAGCGTAACAAGATGTCTGTTGGTGAAGAAATAGAAGTATTTGGGCCGTTTTCTGATTACTTTTCGCAAACTTTAACGGAGATGTATAACGAAAAAGACGAACCTGTTGATTCCGCACCCCATGCACAACAGCTTTTGAAAATTAAAATGGATAAACCTGTTGCAACAAACTTTATGATTCGCAAGCAGTTATAGATATTTCGATTTTGTGGTTTAGAAGTGCTTTTTTGGGTAGATATAAATTATAATTATAATAAAAAAAACTAAAAGGAGCAGTATTATGAGTAAATATTTAAATTTTGGCTTAATGCAATACGAATTAGCAGATGATTGTAATGGAAATATCGAAAAAATCAAAAAGCATGTAGATATGCTAATGAGTGGGATGAATAAACCTGAAATGATACTGGGACCTGAGTTTGCACTTGGTTTTGATGCCCGATTAACGGATGAGATACTTACCATATTCAGCAATATCGCAAAAGAATATAAGATATATTTTCTTCCGGGTACTGTTATTAACAGGGAAGGGGAATCGCTTTACAATACTCTTCCGATTTTCGGACCTGACGGACGGCTAATTGATCAATATCACAAGATATGCCCATATTTTCCTGTTGAAAGCGCATTTACGCCCGGTGATAGACTTGTGGTTTTCGATGTTCCGGAAAAGAACATAAAAGCAGGTGTTTTGATTTGTCATGATTGGTGTTTTCCTGAAATATCAAGAAATCTTACATTAATGGGAGCTGATATATTATTGCGTCCTGCGGCAGACCCTGAAGGTCTTTACGAGGCATATCGATACGTTGCACCTGTGCGTGCCCTTGAAAATCAAGCGTATTTCATTTCAGTAAGTACTTGCGGTAATAATCAAGGATATTACGCTTATGGAAATTCAATCATTGCAAATCCTGAAGGAAGAATTGTTTATGAAGCAGGAAATAACGAGATAAATCTTTGTATCACTTTAGATTTGGAGCTTGTTAGACGGTCTAGGCGTTATGGTACTTTCTTTACTGATCAGCTGGTGCGACAACTAAAAGTTTTTAATCTTGCAGCTCCGTTTGGTGGAATTGAAAATGCGCCTCTATTGAAAGATCTTCCTGAACCGGATATAAAAATGAAAAGCAGACTTGCACTTGTTCAAACTGAAGGAGTGAACTTGGAGTTGGGTAATTTTAACAGAAAAAAATAATTGAACTGAATCTTTATACTGAACAATTATTTCGCAGTATTACATTTTAATGAAAAATGATTTGAAATCATTGTATTTATTATTTTACGTGTTATACTTCATGAATAAATAAATTTTCAAAGGAGAATGAAATGGATTTAAGTCCTGACCCCAGTATGCCGATGTCGGCACAAATAATTTTCTTAATTTGTCTAATATTAATTGGTGCTGTTTTTAAAACATCCGAAACAGCAATATTATCTTTAAATAAAAATAAAGTTAAAAACGCTGCTTCCGATGGCAACAAAAAAGCAGAAAGGCTTTTAAAGTTGCTTGAAAATCAGGATAAGCATTTGTCTGCGATTCAGATTGTTATTACATTTGTAACTATTTTGGCAACGGCCATTTTGACTATCGGTTTGTCCGTTAGGCTGACGCATAATCTTGCAATTGCCGGAGTAGCATATCCTCTGCAAATTTCTATTTTAATTATAACATTAGTTTTCGCTTTTATTGTTTTGATTTTAGGGAAATTTTACCCTATTAAAGTTGCAAATAGGCATCCGGAGAAAATCGCAATATTTTTTGTCAGTTTCATTGCCTTCTTTTCTCTAATCTTAACACCTGTAATTTTCATTTTGACGAAGCTTACAAATCTATTTTTATTAATTACGAAACAAAACTCAACAACAGATGCGGATGAATTCTTTGAAGATGAAGTTATGTCCATGCTTGAAGTCGGAAAAGAGACCGGCGTTTTAAAAGAAGAAGGGCAAAAGATGATTACCAGTATCTTTGCTTTTGATGATAAACTTGCTGAAGAAATAATGACACCACGTACCGACGTGTTTACTATCGATATTGATGATGAGGCAGACGAATATATGGATGAGCTTATGACTCTTAGATATTCAAGAATTCCTGTTTATGAAAATGATAGCGACAATATAATTGGTATTCTGAATATTAAAGACTTTTTCATTAATGCAAAGGAAGTGGGATTTAATAACGTTGATATTAAAAGTATTTTAAGGGAACCATATTTTGTGCCTGCCACGAAAAAAATCGATGATTTGTTCTTTGATTTACAGAAAACAAAAAAGCACATGGCGATTCTGATTGATGAGTACGGAGGTTTTTCAGGAATTGTTACGATGGAAGATATTATCGAGGAAGTAATGGGTGATATTACCGACGAATATGACGAAGATGAGCTTGAAATCGAGCAGATAGACGAATCAACATATATGATTAATGGGCTTGTAAGTCTTGATGACTTAAATGAGCAACTTGGAATTAACTTAGAATCTGATAATATTGACACAATAGGTGGGTTCATAATCGATATTTTAGGCGAGATTCCTGCAGATGACGGCGAGGAAGCAAATTTGCAACCTGACGCTGACATAGGCATTGCAATAGAAACAGCAGCAGATGAGCAAGTCAATATAAACCCGAGAGTTGTTGAATATCATAATTTGGTCTTTACTATTGAGTCTGTGAAGGAAAGACGCATCGAAAAAGTAAAATTACATATCATGCCGGAAGAAGAGTTAACAGAAAACGAAGACACTACACAGAAATCGAATTAAAAATCGTCAAAACACATTAATAATACCAAGAACTTTTGTAAACGTAAAAGGACAATTTCTGCAAAAGTTCTTTTTTATTTATTGAAATTCTGATATAATTATTACTAGGTTGGTCGTGCGGATTTCGCTTTTGCGGATGCACATGTTTTAGTTATTTTTAGGTAAACTTGTGGCTACTTTTATGGCTACTGTAGTAGTAATGGTGACAAAATGAGCAACGAACACGAAGAAAAACTTGGAACGATAAAAATAGCGGATGATGTAATCGCAAAATGTGCTGTAGATGCGACACTTAACACAGCAGGTGTTGTTGCATTTAGCCCGGTTTTTTCCGACAATTTTTCAAAAAACTTTTTCAGTAAAGATCCTGTGTATAAAGGGATAAAAGTCGCACAAAACGATGACGGTATTTATATCGATATTTTTGTTGTTGTGGAATATGGCAAAAAAATCCCTGTGGTTGCATGGGATATTCAAGAAAATGTTCAAAGACAGGTTGAAGATTTAACAGATACCCCTGTTAAGGCAGTGAATATTCATGTGCAAGGCGTTCAAAAGAAGGGTGAAAATGATGCAGGCAATCAGTAAGGCTGAAGGGCAAAATGTGGCTCCGGGTAGAAGCGGAGCACGTGAGCTCGCAATGATGTTGCTTTTTCAAATGGATGCACAAAATGATTTTTGCCATGATATAAAAACTGCGTTTATAAAAGAAAACTCCCTTAAAAAAGAGCAAAAATCATACGTTGAACAAATATATGTGTTGGCTGCCGAAAATTTGGCTGTCATCGACGAATTAATAGAATCATGCAGCGATAATTGGAAGATTGGACGTATTGACAAAGTTGATTTAGCAACGCTTCGAGTTGCAATTTTGGAAATTATATACATGGAAAAAATTCCGCAATCAGTTTCTATTAATGAAGCAGTAAATATTGTCAAAAAATATGGTGCGGCCGAATCAGGTAAATTTGTAAATGGTATTCTTGGTAAGGTTGTGAAAATTATCAATGAAAATAAATAACTACGTTCTTGGAATAGATACAAGCAATTATACAACATCGGTAGCGGTGGTTGATGAAAATTGTGAAATAATATGCGATTTGCGAAATTTATTAGAAGTAAGACAGGGCGAAAGAGGATTACAACAATCTCACGCCCTTTTTCAGCATATAGAAACACTCCCGAAGTTGCTTAACAAAGCAATGTTTGGGATAAGAAAAGATATAACAGCAGTAGCGGTTGCAACACGTCCAAGACCTGTAGAGCTTTCGTATATGCCGGTGTTTAAAGCCGGTGAAAATTTTGCAAAAGTAGTTGCAAGTACTTTGGAGTTACCTCTGTATGAGTTTTCGCATCAAGAAGGCCATATTGAAGCCGTGAAAACATATAGTTCGTTTAAAAACAAAAAGAGTTTTTTGTGTTACCAGTTATCAGGCGGGACATGTGAGCTTCTTAAAATCGATGGCGAAATGATTGAAATAATTGGCGGTACAAAAGATATTTCGTTTGGGCAAGTGATTGACAGACTCGGAGTACTTCTGGGGCTGCGTTTCCCGTGTGGAAGCGAGTTGGATAAAATGGCTTTAAGTGCGAATGACGCTGCGAAAATAAACTTAAAAACAACGGAAGTTTTTGCACTTGCCAACAGTTTAAAACCTGTTCGTATAGACGGATTAAATATAAATTTATCCGGAATGGAAACACAAGCAACAAAACTCATAGCGCAGATTAATTCAAAATATGGCAAAGACATACATGCTTTTGAATTACAGCAAAAAGAGCAGGAAATAATTGCTTTCGTTAATATTATGTTTAACAATATAGGTAATTCATTAATTAATTTAACGAAAAACGCAGCATTGCAAACAAGTGTACAGGATTTTCTTTTTACGGGGGGTGTTTCATCAAGTAAGTATCTATGTAATATGTTATCTGCACATTTTGACAGTTCTGATATAAATATAGAGTTTGGGCAGCAAAACTTGGCGCCGGATAATGCTGTAGGAATTGCGCTTTTAGGGTTACGACAACTTAAATTAGCGTGTGAGTGAAAAAAGAGAGGGATGCGAGTAGGACATGAAACCGGTTACCATTTCACAACTTAACGGATACATAAAAAGAATTCTCCAGACGGATCCGATTTTGGGGAATGTTTCCGTGGTTGGAGAGATTTCAAATTTCAAATATCATGGAACAGGTCATGTGTATTTTTCAATGAAAGATGAAAAAAGCAAGATCAATTGCTTTTTGCCTGCAAACGAAGCTGCCAAACTACGTTATGAGCTTGCTGATGGCATGGAGGTTACTGCAACAGGATATATTTACCTTTATGAAAAGGGTGGTACGTATTCGCTAAACGTGAGAGAGATCGAAGTTTCCGGTCAAGGAGATTTGAGCATTGCATTTGAAAACTTAAAAGAAAAACTACGTGCTGATGGTTTGTTTGATGCAAAATATAAAAAATCAATTCCAAAATTTCCAAAACAAATTGCGATTGTTACCTCCGGAACCGGTGCAGCCATAGAAGATATGCTAAAAATCATTAAAAACAAGAATAACATCGTTGATATTTTAATATATCCGGTGCTTGTTCAAGGTGCTGGAGCTGCCGCTGATATATCGAGTGCGATTAAACAGATTAACGAAGAATTTCCCGATGTTGACATAATTATCACAGGTAGAGGTGGCGGTTCTGTTGAAGAGTTATGGGCATTTAATGAAGAACTCGTTGCACGAAGCATTTTTGAATCAAAAATACCTGTGGTTTCGGCAGTTGGGCATGAAACAGACGTAACGATAACGGATTTTGTCGCTGATGTGAGAGCCGAAACGCCTACAGCTGCAGCAGAGCTTGCCGTGCCGAATACTTTTGAGTTAAAAAACTATATAAATTCCCTTGAAAGCAGTTTATATGATATTATGAACAGATACTTTATTAGCAAACAAAGACAACTGGATGGATATAATATCGACTTATTTATTAACAATTTTGCAAATAAAATGGACATTTATAAAGCGAAAATAGATTCATTTAAAATAAAACTGGAGTCAATGAATCCTAAAAATATTATGGCGCGTGGATATGGTGCAATTTTAAACGAAAGCGGTACACTTGTTGGAACTGCAAAAGCTTTTAAACCGGACGACTTTCTTTCGATTGTGCTTTCGGATGGCACTGTAAATTGTAATGTAATTGAGGTAAAAGAAAAATGAGTGAAGCAGCGAAAAAAAACCTTACTTTTGAAGAAGCTTTAGCCGGCTTAGAAAAAGCAGCATCTGATTTAGCAAAATCTGATGTTACTCTTGAAGAAACTCTCAAAAACTTTGAGCAGGGCATTGAATACTATAATGAATGCAATAAGATATTAGAAAATGCAAAACAAAAAATAATTACTTATGAACGAAAAATCGGAGGCAGCAATGAAAAATAGAGAGTATAGATTGTATAAGAAATTGGTTGAAGAGCATCTTACTGACTTTTTACCTAAAGTTGATGATAAAAGTATGTCGGTATATGATGCCATGGAGTACAGTTTATTGGCAGGTGGAAAACGACTTCGGCCTGTTTTGCTTCTTGCCGCATGCGACTTTAGCGGTGGTGATATCATGAGTGCATTACCGTATGCATGTGCAGTTGAGTATATACACACATATTCACTTATTCATGATGATTTACCGGCGATGGATAACGATGATTTACGACGTGGAAAACCAACAAATCATAAAGTTTTTGGTGAAGCAACGGCGATTCTTGCCGGAGATGGATTATTGTCTTCAGCTTTTGAGGCGATGTGCAAAGACTTATTATTATATTTTGATGACCAGGCAAAACTAAAAAGCAGGGTACGTGCGATGTATGAAATTGCAAAAGGCAGCGGTTGCAAAGGTATGATTGCCGGGCAAATTGCAGATATTGAGGCAGAGGGAAAACAATGCTCGAAAGAACTTTTAGATTACATTCATGTTAATAAAACTGCAGCATTGATAATGTCGGCTGTAAAAGCCGGAGCACATATTGGTGGTGCAAAAAAAGATAAATTTGATGATTTAACTGTTTATGCGGAAAACATTGGTCTGGCGTTTCAAGTTGCGGATGATTTGCTTGACATAGAGGGAAATGAAAGCGAAATCGGCAAAAAAGTAAACTCGGATACTCAAAATGATAAAATTACATATCCGGGATTGTATGGAGTTGCAGAATCAAGACAAAAGCTTAAAGAATTAACCTATACCGCAACTTCTGCATTGTCTCCATATTTTGATAACGCTGCATTTTTCACTGACATTGCAGAAGAACTTGCAAATCGTACGACTTAATAAATGATCAGTATAACGCAAATTTACTAAATTTTTATTTTTACAATAGAAAGAGAAATTTTAATTAATGAAAAAAAATCTTACACCTGAAGACATACGGAACATGTCGCTAAACGAATTAGAACTACTCACTTATGAATTGAGGGCATTTTTACTTGATAATATATCGAAAACAGGCGGTCATCTCGCATCAAATTTAGGAGTTGTGGAACTTACCGTCGCATTGCATAAAGTTTTTGAAAGTCCAACTGATAAACTTATTTGGGATGTGGGACATCAAACTTATGTTCACAAGTTACTTACCGGCAGATCGCCGCAGTTTCACACACTTAGACAGTTTGGCGGCATTTCCGGATTTCCAAAAGTCGATGAAAGTGTACATGACAGTTTTAATACGGGGCATAGCAGCACTTCTATTTCACTTGCAACCGGATTTGCGACAGCACGTGATCTAAAGAAGGAAAACAATCATGTTGTTGCAATTATAGGTGATGGTGCGTTAACCGGCGGTCTTGCTTATGAAGCGTTAAACAATTTAGGCGTTTCAAAATCAAAAGTAATTATAGTTCTTAACGATAACGAAATGTCAATTGCCCAAAATACCGGTGGTGTTTCAAAACATCTCCGGAAGCTTCGAATGTCACGTACTTATCTTGATTTGAAACGACAGATAAAAATCAAATTAGCGAATAGCCCAAAACTTTATTCAAAAGTTGAACATCTGAAAGACTCAGTAAAATATGCTGTAGTTGATGGAAAAGGTGCTTTTTTTGAAGAATTGGGATTTAACTATTTTGGACCGATTGATGGACATAACATTGAAGATTTAATCGAAATTCTCTCATTGGCAAAAGATATCGATACGTCGGTTGTAATCCATGCGATTACTAAAAAAGGTAAGGGTTATAAAAATGCGGAAACGAATCCCGGAAAATTCCACGGAATTGAGCCGTTTGATGTAACAACAGGTTCGCCTTTACCAAAAGGATTGTTTGTTTCATACTCTCAAGTTTTTGGAGAAACTGTGACAAAGCTTGCACAAAATGACGAACGAGTTGTTGCGATAAGTGCTGCGATGCTTGAAGGTACAGGTCTTACGAAGTTCAAAGAAGTATTTCCGGAACGAACATTTGATGTTGGAATAGCCGAAGCGCACGCTGTGACGTTTGCGGCAGGCCTTGCGTCGCAAGGTTTAAAACCGTTTGTTTCGATTTATTCAAGTTTTCTGCAAAGAGCATATGACCAAATAATCAGCGACGTATGCATGCTTAATTTGCCTGTCGTTTTTGCTGTGGACAGAGCCGGAAATGTTGGAAGTGACGGAGAAACACATCATGGTATATATGACTTTTCATATTTAGCTCATATTCCAAATCTTACGGTTCTCGCGCCAAAGAACGAAGTTGAGCTTGAAAAAATGTTAGAGTATGCATATGCGCTTAATTCCCCTTGTGTTGTCAGATATCCAAAGGGGAGGGCGTTGCATAATACGCAATGGAACAGCGAACTTTCGTCGATTAACAGTGCAATGATTAATGCAAAAGATAACATGCAAGTTGCAACCGGCAAAAGCGAGCTGATTTCTTCAGGAAGTGACGTTGAAATATGGGCAATCGGGAGCATGGTAAGTGTTGCGAAGCAAGTTGTTGAGCTTTTACGCAAAAAAGGTTATTCTGTGGGACTCACAAATGCACGTTTTTTAAAACCGCTTGATGAATCTGCGCTTTCGGATTCTATGAAACGCACAAAAGTTATTGTTACCCTTGAGGATAATGTGATAACAGGTGGGTTTGGCTCATGTGTAGCTGATTTTATGAAGTCAGTTGGCATTGGCGAAAATTCAACTGATACCGGTGGAGGTTTTAATGCGAAATTATTGAAGCTTGGCTGGCCTGAGCAATTTATCGAACATGGAAGTATAGATGAACTTTTTCATAAATACGGTCTTGACGCCCATACCGTAACAGAAAGGATTTGTGAGTTTATTGAAAGAAAGACTTGATATTATCCTTACTGAAAAAGGTTTTTTCCCATCTAGAGAAAAAGCAAAAGCGGCAATTATGGCGGGAATTGTTTATGTTGACGGAGAGCGAATAGATAAAGCCGGAACATCTATTAGTATTGACGCAGAATTTCTAATAAAAGAAAATCATTGTCCTTACGTAAGCAGAGGCGGATTGAAACTTGAAAAAGCGCTAAATGAGTTTAATTTAGACTTAAATGATGCCGTTTGCATGGATATTGGAGCTTCTACAGGTGGATTTACAGATTGTATGCTTCAAAGTGGAGCAAAAATGGTTTACGCTGTTGATGTTGGATATGGGCAACTTGATTGGAAACTTAGAAACGACAATCGAGTCATAAACATGGAAAAAGTTAATATTCGTTATCTTGATACGACGGAACTGAAAGAAAAAATTGATTTTATCAGCATTGATGTATCTTTTATATCGTTAAAATTGGTATTCCCGGTTACGTCGGCGCTGCTAAAAGAAGATGGACAACTTGTTTGCCTTGTGAAACCACAATTTGAGGCAGGAAGAAGTCAAGTCGGTAAAAAAGGTATAGTTAAAGAAAAGAGTGTACATAAAGAAGTTATTGTAAACACACTTGAATATGCGAAAATAAACGGTTTATTTCCACATGGACTTAGCTTTTCACCGGTGACAGGCACAAAAGGGAACATCGAATATCTAGTTTTGCTAAAAAAACAGGAAAGCATTTTAAGTTTTGATGAAAGTGATGAAATAATAAACACAATAGTTGCGGAATCACATGCAAAATTATAATAATTATGTTTTAGTTATATAATATATATCAATCATGATGTCCATATCCGTTCACCGCGAACTTTCAGAACCGTATGAACATCAGTTAAACAACGAAAAGGAGAGATTCAAAATGAAATTATCACAAAAAGTTTTAAGTATTGCACATTCACCAATTAGGCGTTTTTACGTTTATGCAAATCAAGCAATTGCAGACGGAAAGAAAGTGTATTTTCTAAACATTGGGCAACCCGATATAGAAACACCAAAGGTATTTTATGATGCCATTCGCAATTTTGACGAAAACGTTCTTGCATATGCCCCGTCAGGTGGAACTCCTGCCATGATTAAGGCAATCCAAGGGTATTACGAAAGATACGGCATGAAATACCATGATGATGAGATATTAGTAACTACGGGCGGCAGTGAGGCTATTCAGTTTGCACTTACGGCGATTGTAGACCTTGATGATGAGATTATTGTAGTAGAACCGTATTATACAAATTACGCTACTTTTATTGCTGTTGCAGGTGGAAAAACTGTTCCAATTACTACGATTGCCGAAACCGGATATAGTTATGCAGACAAAGACCTGATTGAAAAAGCTATCACTCCGAAAACAAAGGCTATGATCGTGACGAGCCCGGGCAACCCAACAGGTAACGTTCTAAGCAAAGACGATATGCGTATGATTCTTGACCTTGCGAAAAAACATGGTTTCTTTGTAATTGCAGATGAAGTATATAGGGAGATGGTCTATGATGGCAGAAAAATGGCAAGCATGGGCGAATTTGAAGATGCAGCAGAGCATGTAATCATCATAGATAGTATTTCCAAGAGATTTTCGGCTTGTGGCGCAAGAATCGGCTGTTTAATCACTAAAAACAAAGAACTTTACAGCAATATAATGAAATTATGTCAAGGCAGACTTTCTGCTGCAACACTTGATCAAGTTGGGGGAGCAGCGTTATATAACGAACTTGCACCGAATTATTTCGATGATGTAAAAGCTGAATATGAAAAACGAAGAAACGTGTGTTACGAAGAGTTACAGAAAATTGAAGGTGTCGTATGCGAAAAACCTGCAGGCGCTTTTTATATCACAGTAAAACTTCCTGTTGAAAATGCAGAAGATTTCTTAATATGGCTTTTAACAGAATTCGATGTGGACGGCGAAACAGTGATGTTTGCGCCGGCAGAAGGTTTTTATGTAACTAAGGGGCTCGGAAAAAACGAAATTCGTATCGCATATGTGTTGAATGAGCATGATTTGAGGAAGGCGATGAATATTATACGAAAAGGAATTCAAGCTTACAAGAATGGCTAGTTATTTTCACACATATTGGAACCGTATAAGTTTCCAATACCGGGTTTTTCATGGCATGAATTAATAATTAGTATTCCACAAATGGAAAACGTTCGTATTGGATTTTAATAGTATCCAAGTTATAAAATTGCAATAAGGCAATAAAAATAGTAAATGGTAGGTATTTTATGCAGCTTTCACCCATGATGCAACAATTTATGGAGATAAAAAACAGACATCAAGATTGTATCTTGTTTTTTAGGCTGG
>JGI20163J26743_11537948_pt1 | contig 11715 bp, 8 predicted proteins | sample TergutCu122P1_FD_26743 | JGI IMG/M metagenome (IMG submission 26743) | reverse complement strand
TCCCTTTAACATTTATATTCTCTCGTACACATTTTACCATGTCTGTTCTCATTTGTCAATATCGCTAAAAATAATTTTCAGTATTAGCGGGCGATTTCCATCAGTTCCTCTATCGGACGCATTTTCACGGCTTGGTTTTTTGTGTCTTCTTTGGTTTTGCTTTCGCCGCTCTTAAAGTCGGTTCCTACCTCGCCCGTGTTGAAATCAAAGGTCGCCCTGATTGCCTTTATATCTTTCCACTCCTCTTCACCGAATAAGTGGGGGTTAGCTTGATATGCGCCGCTTTTTGCGCCGCCGACGCGCTGTAATATGCCGCTCTTGCATAGTCGGGTGAGAGCGTGTTCGATTGTGTTTACTTTAATATTGAGTTTCTCCGCGATTTGTCGTTTTATAAAACCATTCGTGAATATTAATTGTGCGCCGTTTTGTTGTTCCGGGTCAGCGTAACTCATGCGCTTCAGCAGTTCAAGCAACAATGGATTCAGTGTCGTTGGCAGCTCTTTGAACGTCAGCAGCGTGTTGATATAGAGCTTGATGTAATTTGGTTCGCTCGATAGTATCATGTGCGTTGTTTTTGTTGAACCGGAAACTTCTCCGTTCTGGTCTGTGGTTCTGGTTTCATATGTTATTTTATCATTTTTTGTTCTCGGCATTTTCGCGCACCTCTTTTCTGTATTCTATTACAACAATATTGTATCACCCAATACAGGTTTTATGATGAACTGTTTGATAAAATTGTATTGCTAAATTGAAAATTACTGTATTTCAAAACACAATATTTGCCAGCTGTAACAATTAATACAGTTGCTAAACTCCGAGTTATATTCGGTTTTGCCATGGGAAAGCGGAGTTTTTCACGGCGGGTGTTTATCGTTCTGATTCGCCCCAAACAGTTTCAAACCAATCATCGCATGACGGTAGGGGTCTAACCGGTTCAAAATAAGATTGAACAGCGTCAGTCATCACTACCCGGTTATTATAAGCCGTATCTGCCGTTTCGGCGCCTTTAACCAGCGCGCTGCCACGGCTGCCCATCTGTTCCGACGCAAACAGCATTGCCGACAACATCGCTGTTTGCGTAACGAGCAAATCATAGCTTTTATATAAAAAGGGAAGCTCGGCGTCGCATATAATGACCGTTTCGCCAAAGAATTTTTCTTTCCATTGGCATAGCTCTTGATAAAGTTTGCGCATTTCCTCCGGGTCGCGCAGATATGCCGCGTGACGGCTCATGCGTTTTTGCCTCGCCTCTAAGTTCGCCGATAAGTTAGAACGCACTCCGTACGTGATTTCAGGAGGCGTAAATTCTGCCGGAATAATATCGCTGACCCATTTTTTACGTGCGATATGCTCTGCCGCACGCATAGACCCTACCTGCGTATCATTTAACGCGCTGCCTCCGGGTCTGTATACACCGAAAGTTCCTGCCACTTCTCCGACTGCATACAGACCGTTAACGCTGCTCTCCCAATTAGCATCGACGGCAATACCGCCGTTACAGTGCTGTGCGCACACTGCCGCTTTCAAAGGCTCGCGGTATAAATCAATACCGTTATCCCTGTATAATTGAATAGCTTTCGGGTTCATTTTGGCGAGCCGTTCGATAGGCGTGCCGAACAGTGCGCCGGATTTTTCTAAATACTGCTCTGTTTCCGCTGACAACCGCTCAAAATTCAAACCCGTTGGGTTATGCCTGAAATCCATATATACTGTGCGTCCTTTTTCATTCTCCTGAGCCACAAGCAAATCAATGCGTGACGAACCATTTATTTTACACACATCAAATGGCCATTGATAGCCTTTCAGGAACACCATATCCAGAGCTTCCGCAGGATTATCAAAATAACCGGGCAGAAATTCACTCTCATGCCCGTCCGCGTCCACAGAGATATATTTGGGCAACACCTGCTGATATGTGCCGGAAACATTCCAACGAAAATCCGTACTTGCTAATCCGTACTGCCATTCCTGCAAATTGCAGGCGGCAGCCCCCGCTTCCAAAGCCAGTCCCGTAGAGCCGGTTTGACTGACCGGAAACACCGTATCAGCGTAGACGCCCGCCGGTCCGCCTGTTGCCAGTATGATATTTTGAGCATGCAACACTTGATAACCCCTGCTTTCCCGGTCAAGAACGGCAAGCCCTTGTATTTGATTATCCCGTGTCAACAGCTTAATTACTTGATACCCGTCTAATATAGGTATGCCCTTGCGGGCGACTTCCCTCTCTAAAGCCTCCGTCATGAGCTTAGACGTCAAAGGTCCGCAGGAAGTAGCACGCTGACGCGGGTCATGGTCTGTTTTATAGCCCACAAACGCGCCGTACCGGTTAGTAGGGAACGGCAAACCGAGATGTACTAATTTCATAAAAGCCTTTGCGGAACAAGCCGCCTGAATCAGCGCGGTGTCGCCGTGCATACTGCCCCCGTCAAAAAGGGTTCGCGCCATTTCATATACCGAATCAGGTTCATCTCCGGCAAGCGTCAGCTTATAATAGGTTTGCTTGTCACTGCCGGTGTTACGTGACGTTCCCATGTTGACGCCCTCCGTGATTAGGGCAATATCCCGCACGCCCAAATCGTACAGCCAGTCCGCAGCGTTAAATCCGGCGCAGCCGCTACCCACTACAATCGTATTATATTTTTCTTGCATAAGCCACCAACGCGGCGAAAAACCGCATCCTTTCTATTTATTCACAACCTGCGTATATGAAATCCGCCGTCTGCGTTAAAGACTTGACCTGTGCAAAAATCAAAGTTCCCATTGGCAACGGCAATCACCACGTCGGCTACGTCTTGCGGCTGACCAAAACGCTTGATAGGCGTTAAGCCGTCCTCTATCAGCCGTGTGTATTTATCTTTTACCGCGGCGGTCATATCCGTTAAAATAATACCTGGGCGTATCTCAAACACGCCAATGCCAAATTCCGCTAACCTGTCCGCAAAAAGTTGGGTTACCATGGATACGCCCGCCTTTGACACGCAATATTCTCCGCGTGACACAGAGCTTGTATAACTGGATATAGAGGCAATATTAATAATACGAGCCTTGTCAGACTGTTTTACCATTTGGTTGGCGAAAAGCTGGCACATGAAAAATGTACTCTCTAAATTAATGCGTATCAATCGCTGGAAACTCTCTCCTGTGGTTTCCAAAATATCTAAGCGTTGTTCGGGAGCGACTCCCGCGTTATTTATTAATAAATCTACCCGTTCATACCGATTTATTGTTTCGTCCAGTAAACGCTTGCGGTCACCCGGTATGGAAACGTCACAGGGTATATAAATAGATTCTGCGCTAAGTCTTTCCGCCTGCGAGCGGCTTGCATATACTACGCAATAACCCTGCTGTTCCAAATTACCCGCGATACAACGACCGATTCCACGGCTTGCCCCCGTGACAACAGCTATTTTTTTTGTCATTTCTGCCCTCCCTGCTTGTATGTTTCCTTGTATAATTGTATATAAGCAGATGCGTCCCGTACTACACAGCCGCAAGTACCCGCATCGCGCTTTAACATACTGCATTTACTACAGGTTACACAGACTTTACTTTTTACAAGGCTGCCTTTTTCGATTATATCTTTGGTAAAATCGGGGTATGCAATAAATTGGCGCCCGTATCCGATCAGGCTTGCCCCGCCCGTTTCTAAAACCCATGCCGCCACATAAGGCGACAATTCCCTGAGCCAGCTGTAACCAACGCCGACAAATTTTGCTTCCGGCACAGCTTTTTGTATTTCCCGCGTGTAATTTATAAGCCTGTATACTCCTTCCAAAGGAGATTCTTCCGGGTAATATGCGCCGAGGTCATAAGGACGGTTAATATGGGGTACAAAATACGGATTGCCCATGGTAGTATTAATAAGGGTTACGCCGCGCTTTACCAATTCCCGCGCAAGCATTATGGGTTCGGTCAGGTCCACTTTAGAGTAATCGCCAGAGTCAGTCCCCCAGCCCTTGCTTACAAGCAGCGCGTCATATAAATTTATCCGTGAAGCAATAATAAAATTCGGGTCGGGAATGGCAGCGCGCACTTTGTCGATTATGTCCAGCATCAAATAAGTCCGGTTTTCAAAACTGCCGCCATGTTTGCCCTCTCGGTCAAAACAGGAAAGCAGTTCATGCAAAAGATAGCCGTGGCAGGCTTTTATGTCAACGCCGTCGAAACCGGCTTCTTTAGCGAGTACGGAGGCCTTCACAAAGACTTCCGTCAAGCCATCTAAATAATCGTCAGTAACAAGCGGATAGTCCCCCGCGAGCTTTAGGCGTTCGTCCAATTCGGGCTTACGGCTGGCAATAATTGGCGATGGCGTACCATCAGGCTTGCTGTAACGCCCGCTATGATTAAGCTGTACGATTGTAACGGGCTTATCTGGGGCTATAGGCGAATGTTCGGCAGCCTTATATATACGCTCCGCTAACTCTTTGAAACCCGGCAGCGATTTCTCGTTTATATAGAGCTGCCGCTTATTCGAGCGGCCTTCCTGATTGACGCTGACCGCTTCCAGCCATAGGAGTCCCACGCCGCCCGTAGATGCGCGTTCGTATTTTCTGAATGTTAAATCGGTCGGACCGCCTATATTGTCCGAATCGCCGCCTTCCATAGGATGGGCAACCATAGCGTTGGGAATAGTATGATTATCTATTTTTACGCGCTCAGAGAGTATTTGCAAATCTTCTGTGCAGTCAAGGTCAAATCCTAAGCTGTCAATATCATTTTTGAGGTCTTGCAAACACTTGTAGTTAAACTTTTTGTGCATTTCAGTTCTCCTTAAAATAAGAATTTAGCCGAAACTTGAACAGGCGTTTGCTGTTGAGGGGTCATCCTCTCTTAAATAATTTCTGCCATATAGATTGCTTATCGGAAAGCAGCAGCGTTTCCCGCTCCTTTAACAGCAGCACCTGCCCGTTCTCGGTGAGTTTAGCCAGCTTGTCGGACAACTCGGCTAAACGCTCCGATTGCTGGCGCGAATGTTCGCGTTCCACCGTTAGTTCGTCCTGCAACGATTTGTTTTGCTCTCGCAGGTACGTATTTTCGGCATCCAACTGATTGATTAAACGTTGTTCAAGGTCCTGCATCTCTTGTATAAAAATTTGTTCAATATTTGAGTTATCTTGCCCAAGTTCTTGTTCAACTGATTCTTGCGCGTTTACTCTTGCAAACGTTGATTTTAGCAGGGTTTCGCCCTGTTGGTCAACTAATGTCTTTTTGCCTTCGCGTTGTATATATGATTCGAGCTGCTCTTGCATACGCTCTATTTTTTGATAAACTGCTTGAGAAGATACGCCAAGTTCCTTTGCTATTTGATAAGGAGTCTTCATTTTTGCGCCCCCTCACTTCATTTTAAAGTATGCGTGATACTTCGCCGCGCTTGCGTAATAGTTGGGTACAAATTTACGTCCGTCAAGCATAAACTCAAAATCACCTGTTTTGTGCATTTTATTTTCAAAACCTTTCTCAAGCGTAATATACTCGCCCGAATCGTCAAGAGCTACCATAACGAGCGGTCCGTAATACAGCGCAACGATTTCCGATACGTTTTTTGTCGCCTCCACTCTAAGCTCAAAGCCGAATACTGCTTCAATCGTGTCTCCCTGTTTAAAGCCTCTGACAACGGCATAACCGTTTTCGACGGCATGGTCTCTGTCTACGCCGTTGAGAGTTACGGAAAATGCACCGTTAGTCCAGTCCGGTATGCGCAGCCTCAGTTCGCCAAAACCGTTGCGCCCTATTTTTATAACGGCTTTATGACTGCTCAGAAAATCACTTTCAACCGCGATGCTTCCGCTGCCTTCAACGCTCAGCACAGAGGGTATATACAGGTTTACATAAACAGAGCCGCCCTTTAAATAATATATTGCGTCCTGATATTTCACATGGTTCTCAAGCCCGGTACCATGGCAGCAGGTGTTATGGCTTGAATCATAGCCTTTTTTCGCGCCGGGATTCAGAGGCATGAAATATGTTGAGCCGCCGACCGGACCGCTTTGGTCTTGGGAAGCGGCGATATGGTTATACAGGGTTTTCTCGAAATAGTCCATATACTCTGATTTTGGCTCATATTCAAAAAGTTTGCTTGTAAGTTTAAGCATATTGTATGAAACGCAGGATTCAGCCGTTTTATCTGTTATTCTGCCGCCTATTACATGAGCGTCTTGGAACATTTCACCCTCTCCCGCGCCGCCGAGATTGTAAATATGCGAACTTGTGACGATGTGCCAAAAGTTATGCGCTATATCATAATAGGCTCGTTCGCCGGTTCTTGCGAAAATCTCAAGTGCGCCGACGATTTGCGGCACATGCTGGTTGCCGTGCATACCGCCCAGAGTATCAATGTTGAGCGACATGGGATAAAATAGCTTTTCATTGTCGAAAAACTTTGCGGCTTTAATATATTCGGGCTGAAGCGCAAATTTTTTGAGCCGTGCGAGGGATTCGTTGATTCCGCCGAATTCTCCGGCTATATACATAGCCCACATCTTCTGGCGCTGTTCTTCGGGGAGCTTTACAAGCCTGTTATATATCCATAAACCGAGTTTTGCGGCAATATCAAGCGATTTTTGCGAACCGGCATATTCATAGCAGTCAATCAGACCCGATAAAATTTTATGGAGCGTATAATACGGAGCCCAAATTTTAGGATATACGACGTATTCTTCAAGTTTGTCAAATTGCTCCTCGGAATAGCCGCTCAGGAAACCGGAATTAAATTTGCCGCTTGCTTCCATTGCGTCCTGACATTCGGCAAGCCCGTCTATCATGTACGTTATTTTCTCGCCAAATGCGGCGCGGTTTTCCGTATTTCCGGCAAAAGCGAGCGCGACCGCTGAAAGGTAATGCCCTGTGGTATGCCCTTTAAGCAGGCATTCGGGAGCGTCCCAGCCCGCCATAGGCTGCGCGTTTTTAAGGTCAAGTCCCGCCGCTTCCCTAAAATTATACAGCATGGAATCAAGATTGCAAGACAGCAGAAATTCCTCTGCGCGAATACGGTTCTCGTTAAAGAACCCGCCTGTTATTTTTACGCCGCCATAATCGCATTTGCGTACTATGATTTCCGGCATAGCGTTAAAATGCTCTAATTTGCCCGCTACGGCGTTTTTAACAGTTACGACGGCTTTGGGTACGACTGAAGTCTCTTGAAGCGCTACGGCTTTAAAAACGTACTCTCCGGCGGTCAGCAAACTGAAGTTGGGTATGTCTTTCCATTCGACAGGCTTAGTAGCAAAAGTTTTATCATCTTTTTCGACTATTACCACGCCGGGCAGTTTAAATTCTGAACCTGCGAGGATTTCTTTCTCAACGGTTTTAGCTCCGATAATCTTGACGTTAGATTTAATAGCCAAAACCGTAGCGTTAAACTCGCGCGTTGTGAATCCGCTCTCATAGGCTATAGTTGCGGTCAGTTTAACTTCGCGGCTGCCGGCGCCCTCACGCGGGCGGGTGACTTTGCCTTTAGCGTCAATAATATGCGGCTTATCGCTCTCCCATGTTATTGTCGAGCCGTTCGAGCCTTGTTCAGGCAGCTTTAAATCCGCCTCGATAGTAAAAATATTGCCGATGTATATCGCCTCGGTGTCAGCCTGCACAATTTGTTTCGCCGTTAAGTCAGCCATTTTTGTATACCTCTCTTTATTAATTTTTATCGCCATTTAATCTTTCCTCGATTTTTCGCCATGTTTGTGCGCGTTCTATCGTGTTCATCTTTAGACTTATTGAAAATGTGATTGTCTCGTATTTCTTCCCATTTTTTTCAGCTATATATGTTGCATTAATGTCACTGAAATTATTAATTTCCAGCAAGGCAATATCAAGTACATTTACCCTAAAATCTTTGTATGTTGTATATTTTTCAGCGTCAAGTATTTTTTTTAATTCTTCGATTTCAAATGTGTATCCGCCAAGATATTCGTAACTTTTCAACAGCTCATACAATCGTATACTATATTTGCTTTTCATAGTCAGTATATAATACAAATTATAACTTGTAAAATGTTTTTGCAAGTCTAACAAATACGATTTCATATCATTGTCAAGCCTTATTTTTATAGTGCCTTTTTTTTGACTGATTTTGGCCTTTTCTATCCAATTCATAGAAACATATTCGCCGTTAATATTAACCCAAAACGATTTATTAATCAAATCCATGATAGTTTTTTTCAGCATCTCAAAGTTTCTACCATTATTTTTATCAATGCCGCAGACTTCACAGAATCTATTTATGTTAAATTCGTATTCTTTAAAATCTGTATCTTCCGGTTTTATTTTTGTGATTAAATAAAATAAAACTTTCTGCTCCTGTGCAGTTAATTTATAACGTGACTGTTGGATTAAATTGTTATGTTTAACAACTGGATAATGTCTTTCTGCTTGAATTATGTCATATTCTTTTTGTTTGTTTTTAGTATTCATCGAAATAACCTCTTTCCCTTTTTTTCCCTAATTATACTAAAAAAAAGCGCATTTGTCAATAGAAAAGAAAAACGCTGCCCTTATATATATTTATATAACTATTTATATTATTTTTTTAATTAAGGAAGGAAACTGCTCATTTTTTCAGACAAAAATGGACTTTTGACCCATTTTACCAGTGGTTTACGGGTGCAAAAAAGTGGTTTTCAAATAGGAGGTTTAGTACGTTTTAATAGGAGGTTTAGTACGTTTTAATAGGAGGTTTAGTACGTTTTTTTTTTTCGCCGAACGTACTAAACCTCCTATTTGGCAATTTGGCCTGTGGATTCTGTGGATAACCCGAAAAATCTGTGGATAACTGGCACGCTAAAGGTCTTTTTTCACTTTTTCATAGCGCTAAACCTGATAATCAGTTTTAATTTCTATGGGTAATTGCGAGCTACCTGTGGATAACTACGGCTTGCCTGTGGATAACTTTCGCCCCAACCCCGCCGACCAAAATTGCTTGACAAATTATGTTTAGTATTGTATAATAAAGGCATTGTGCATTTAATATCAGGAGAAAAAGTGATGAATTAAAGTGAAAAAATTTAAATCTGAGCATAATAATATCTGTGCTGTTTGCTCGGCGCTTGGCTTGCGCTGGCAGCGAGGGCGACAACATAGACAGGACGTTTGATGCTTTTGAGCGATAAAATTTATGAAAAAATAAAAATTTAAAAAATAGAAGGAGATTTCGTATGAAAAAATTCATAGCATTAATTTTGGTTTTAATCTTAATCTTACCTGTCATGACATTCGGCACATTTACCGCAAGCGCCGCAAATCCTCATGAAGCAAACTTGCACGCGTTTTGGAGCTTTAACGAGGTTGTGCATGACGTAATGGTTGCCGACGGCATGGGCAGGTTCCACGGGCTTCTTAGAAGGGGCGCGACTACTGTCAACGACCCGGACAGAGGCACTGTTCTGGCGCTTGTCGGAAGCGAGAACCAGTATGTTCATTTAGCAGACGGGTTGCTGGACGGCTTGGACGCTATGACTGTTACCGTATGGTACAACTGGCAGGACAAGCGTGAGCCTAGAAACTGGACGAGAGTTTTTGACTTCGGCAATAACACTGATAACTTTTTCTTTTTCACTCCTCACAGCGGTTACGGAAACATCATGTCTGAAAGCAGAGTTGGCGGCATGGGCAACGCTAACACGAGATTAACCCACGACACTCCGATAGAAGACACATGGACGCACGTCGCCTTAGCAGTAGGCAACGGCAGAGCCGCTCTGTATCTTAACGGCGAACTTATCGAAGAAGGCGATTTTGCATCTTCTCCGGGCGAAATGGGCCTAAACACCAATAACTTTATCGGACGGGCTCAGTTTGCCGACCCGCTCTTCTGGGGCCTTATTGACGACTTGGCAGTGTATAACACCGTGCTTACGCAGGCTCAGATACAGGAAGTTATGAATCATAGCTTCAGCACTCCCGCATCGGCGATAGCTACAGTTGTCGCTCCTGAAGGCAGGCGCGTGGCTAACACTACGCCGAACGCTGACGGCGTAATCGCGCACTTTACGTTCAACGAAATTGTAGACGGTTTTGTTTTCGACCATATAAACGGCAACCACGGCCAAGTAATCAACGGCGGCTCTATCGTTAATGACGCGACCAGAGGCCCTGTTTTATCATTGCACGGCCCTGACCTGCATTATATCGAGATGCCGGACGGAATACTCGCGGACGCGGACGCGGTCACTCTGTCCGTATGGTACAAATGGACTGACGAAGACGACAGCCACTGGACGAGAATCGTCGATATAGGGCAAGGCCCGCCGGACAATATATTCCTTACGCCGAGGAGCGGCCATGATACCATGCTGCTGGAAACTAGGCATGAGGGCACGCCCGCACACCGCACGGAAGCCGGATTCTCAATATTCAACGAATGGGTTCATTTAGCGGGAACTATAGGCGACGGCGTATCGAGAATCTATTTGAACGGCGAGCTTATGGACGAGAACGATACTGAGTTCATACCGCGCATTATGGGTCACACCGAACAAAACTGGATAGGCAGGTCGCAATACCCGGACGCGCACTTCACGGGCTTGATAGACGACCTTGTAATCTTCAACAGAGTTCTCTCGGAAGCTGAAATACGCGCGCTGATGAATCAGGACTTCAGAGATGTGCGCGGCGGCCCGCAGGCTGCGGCTCCTGCGGCAGTAGAACAGCCGGAAGTTCCGGCAGTTCCGGTGGTACAAGCGCCGGTTGCGGCAACTACAGCGCCAAGAACGGCTGACCCAATCACTTTAATCGCTGTCGGTGCAATCGTATCCGCAGCAGGTCTTATCATAGCGAAAAAGAGAAAATAGATAATTTTGGGGTTTAAGGTTGCAAGGGGCGGGGTTTTCCCGCCCTTAGCCTTAACCACAGCAGAAACCATAAAGGAGAAAATATTTTCCAATGAATATTAAGAAATTTGCAGCAGTTATACTGATAACGCTTTTATGCCTGACTTTCTTGTTTGCCTGCGCTGAAGACGCGCAGACAGGCGGCGGGCAGGAAGCGACGCCCCCTGATAGTATCGGCGCTGACGATAACGGCGCGCCGGCAGAACAGGAAGCCGGTCTTATTGCCGACAATGTGCCTGACTATGATTTCGGCGGAGCGGCTTTCGTACTTGCTTCCGTTGACAACCCGAATTTTAGTACCGTGTATGTGGTGGAAGAACTGACTGGCGAAATTATGAACGATGCGATTTACGCGAGAACCATGTATATAAACGAGCGGTTTAATGTCAATCTGAGCGAGTTTTTTATTTGGGACGGCGATGTGCCGGCGCGCTGGAACAGAGAAGTAAACGCGGGTGACACGACTTTTCACATGTTTACGATGCGCGTTGACCATGCGTTCCCGCTTTGGCTAAACGGCTCTCTGATACCTTGGACTGATATACCCTATATAGATTTGACTCAGCCGTGGTGGGACCAATCAATAAACAGTTTCCTGACTATTAATAATGTTCAGCCCATGACTATCGGAGCGTTTAACATAGCCACGTATGACTTGGCTTTCGCGCTGTTGTTTAATCAGCAGCTTGTAGCCGATTTAGGGCTGCCTGTTCCTTATGACCTTGTAAGAGCGGGCGAGTGGACAATGGACGCAATGCTCGAAATGATGCGGGCGTTTACATCTGAATTAGATGAGCGTTGGGGGTACGTGGCGCACCCCAAGATGGTCGTGCCGAACTTTACTGTCGCGGCGGGTGCGCTGATGATTAGAAAAGACGGAGATGACCTGCCG
>JGI20163J26743_11537949_pt1 | contig 11736 bp, 9 predicted proteins | sample TergutCu122P1_FD_26743 | JGI IMG/M metagenome (IMG submission 26743) | reverse complement strand
TTTTTCATAAAATGTTGAAGGTATCATTTCTACTGATTTTTAAGAAAAGGTATCATTTCTACTGAACGCAAGAGGTATCATAATCGCTGATTTTCAACACTCTATATTTCCCATACCGCTTTGCCGGGCGAAGCACAACAGCCGCAAGCCAATTCATATAATACTAATTAATAGACTTGCGACTGTGCTGCTCGCTAGTCCTCGCGCAAGCGCTGCGGAGACGCTCGCATCCCAGTCTCCAGCCTTCTTTCTTATCTATGGCAGTCGATTTTCTTTGACATCATCAGTATATCAGAGTGATTTTTTGCGCTATAATATCTTAATGATAAAAGAAAAAAGTCTTGTGATATATAAAAACCGGCCTGCGCTGGTTACGGGGTTTGATGGCGAGAAGATCGGCATCAGCGTTTTTGGCGGCGACACTCTTAAGGTGAGAGAAAAGGATATAGAGGTTATTCACCCGGGGCCGTGCGCGCCTGCGAATCTGAAAGAGGAACTGCCGCTAGGTAATGTGCGGGAAGCTTGGGAGCTTTTGGCAGATACTGATGGAAATGAGGCTGCGGGAGTATCGCTGAAAGAACTGGCAGAGCTGGTTTTTGGCGCGTTTACTCCGCGCTCTGCATGGGCTGCATGGGAGCTGCTTAGGGAGGGGCTTTACTTTTGCGGAGAGACGCAGGCTATTCGAGCAAGACCCGGAAAAGCTGTTGAAGAGGATGAGAAAAAGCGGGAGAAAAAAGAGCAGGAAACCGGGGAGAGGGCTGCTTTTCTGGAAAAGCTAGGAAAGCTTCCGGCTTTCACGACCAGCAAGACCGCGGGGAATGGTGCCGCAGCGGATAACGGCGCGGCTGGCGGCGCGTTTTCTGTTTCGCAGACCGACCGTCGATATGTTTTGGATATTGAGGCTCTGGCGCGCGGGCAAAGCGATAAAAGCCGCACTCTTAAAGAGCTTAAGAGAAGCGAAACTCCGGAGGAGGCTCACCGCCTGCTTCTTGCTGCCGGGATCTGGAGTGTCTGGGAAAATCCTTATCCGCCGCGCTTTGGGCTTAGCCGCGATTCTGCGAAAATTGTTTTGTCTGCGCCGCCGGAAGAGGAGCGCCGGGATCTAACTGCTCTTGCTGCTTATGCCATAGACAATTCCTGGAGCAACGACCCGGATGATGCGATTTCGCTGGAAGGTCCGGATGCAGAGAACCGGCATTGCCTTTGGGTTCACGTGGCAGACCCTGCTGCTGCTGTTCTTCCCGGGAGCCCTGCGGATATCGAAGCGCGCGACAGGGGAGCCACTTTGTATCTTCCCGAAGGCGCCTCCCGAATGCTCAGCCCCGAAACTCAGGCTCTTTTTGTTCTTGGCGGCGCCGGGGGCAGCGGGACTTCGCCGGCGCTTTCGTTCAAAATTACTCTTAACCCGGATCTTACTATTGCAGAGACAGAAATAATTCCTTCGCTTATAAATGTTACGCGCCTCTCCTACGCAGAAGCAGATGCGCTTATAACTGGCGCGCGGGAAGGCGGCGGCAACCCTGTTCTTGCGGCGCTGGCAGCCCTTGCGGAGCGAAATCTTAAACGCCGGCTGGAGGCGGGAGCCGTGTCGATTGAGCTGCCGGAGGCACACATAAAGGTCAGCCTTGGCAACACCGGCAATTCTGCTGCCTGCGCGGCTAGTACGGTTGACGCCGGCAGCGTGACTGGCTCGGCTGATGCAACTAACACAACTGGTTCGATTGATGCGGCTGGTGCGGCTAGCGAAGCGGGCAGCGAAAACCGGATTTCTGTTGAGCCGCTTATTGCTTACTCTTCCGCAAGTTTGGTTAAGGAGTGTATGATCTGGGCAGGAGAAGCTGCTGCCCGCTGGGCTGTGCACAAACAGCTTCCCTTTCCGTTCATCAGCCAGGAAGAAGGAGAGCGGCCCGAAAAGCTTCTTGATGGTTTTGCCGGCGCCTGGCAAATGCGGCGCTGCATGAGGGGGCGAAATCTTTCTGCAAAACCGGCAATCCATTGGGGTCTCGGCTTAGCTGCATATACTCAGGTTACAAGCCCCCTGCGGCGCTATACAGATTTGCTCTGCCATCAGCAAATACGGGCTTGCCTGAAAAGCGGCGCCTACCGGGACATGCAGCCTTTCAGCGAGGAAGAAATATTGCTTAGAGTCTCGGCTGCCGAGGCAGCTGCAAGCGCCGCAAGCCGGGCAGAGAGAGCCTCCCGTGCCCATTGGCTGACAGTATACCTGTCCAATTTTGTAGGCAGCGATGCTGAGTGGAGCGGCGTTGTCCTGGATCGCAAAGGCAATAAGGCAACAGTAATAATCCCGGCGCTGGGACTTGAAACACAAGTCAGCTCCCGCGGAAACGAGGAACCCAATGACGAAATCAGGCTAAGACTTTTGGCAGTAAAAATACCGGAAGCTGAACCAGTCTTTGCTCCCATCACCCTAACGAATAAGAATTAATAGGAGTATAAGACCCTTTCGAATTTATATTTATTTTCAATAACAGTTTGCATTTTATATTATTGAATAATATATTTAATTCTGGGTCGCCGAAACATAGGCTTTGGGAATTGCTGATTAAGAACCTATAATTTTAAAAATTTAATAGTAGGTTCTTATTTGACTCTAATTAATATCCCTTTGGGGCAGCAATTCCACAATTTTTCCTCGTTTTCCTTTGGAAAACTGCGAAAAAATGATAGTAATGCAATGTAGCCCCGAACAAGTTCGGGATGCTTCGCAATTTATTCTCGATTGAATAAATCAGCGATTTCTTAGGAGGAAAAATTATGTCAGATAATACAAACCCATATCAGACCCCGGTTGCAGACTTAAATGCCTCAAAACCAGCAATTGAAAGCAGCGGATTAACAGAAGCCATGATAAAGTATCTTAGAGAAGCATCTCCCTGGCTTAGATTTATAGGAATTATGTTATATATCGGCGCAGGTATTACAGCTATTGCCGGAATAGGCATTATAATTGCCTTCCCGCTGCTTGCTGTTGCTGCCACAAGCGGTATGGGAGCGGAAACTCTTGCAGCGGGATTCATGGGGGCTGCAATGGGAATAGTTTATCTGCTGCTCGGGATAATTCTTTTTTTCCCCGCGCGCTTTACCTATAACTTTGGCGCAAAAATCCGCAACTATATGCAGAGTCATAATGATCGAGAGCTTGAGCTGGCATTTAAAAACAATAAATCCCTGTGGAAGTTTTGCGGCATTTTATGTATCATATATGTCGCCATTATTCCGGTCGGGATAGTAATTACCGTAATCACTTCTTTTATTGCCAGCGGTTTATTCTGATGGTTTCTTCCAAAGAAAGAGATACATCTCTAAGCGTACAAACGCCCGAGGGCATAGAGTTTATTCTTTTTCCCGCAGGTTTTTTGATTCGCGCTTGCTCATATTTTATTGATTTACTCATTCAGTTTACTTTTATCTTTATAGCAACTTTATTCATCAGCACTCTAATTGCAATGGTTGGAACATGGTTCTGGATGCTTCTTCTCTTTGGAGTAAACTGGTTTTACCATGTTTTTTTCGAAATCTTTTCAAAAGGTCAAAGCCCCGGAAAAAAAATTCTAGGACTGCGGGTAGTAAGAAGCGACGGCTCTCCCATAAACCCAGGAGCTTCTTTTTTGCGCAATTTGCTGCGCTTTGCAGACACATTCCTGTTCCTTTACACAATCGCTTTGCTCTGCATGAGTTTGAGCCGCGGATTCAGAAGGCTGGGCGACTGGATCGCAGACACGCTTGTAGTCTACACCATAAATTCTTCGCCCTTTTCCATGCGCTTTGATATGTCGTGGCTTTCAAAATATGAAACAATAGCTCCGCTGCAGAATTTATCTTACGAAGAAAAACAAACCATACTAATGTTTGCGCGGCGTTATCCGCTCATGAGCAGCGCCCGCGCAGATGAAATAGCGCGAAACTATGCGCGGATTCTCAGAGCCGAAGATTCCGGCAACAGTAATTATTCAGATGCCGAATATCTTCTTGGAATAGCCAGAAAATTAAGCGGGGACAAAACATGACGCAGCAAAACTTTGTCCAGCGCCGCCAGCAGCTCTGGGACAAAATAGAAGAAGTCATAAACGGCGGGCACAAAGAAATAAAAGCCAGGGCAACATGGTTTCCGCAGGCATTCCGGGAGCTAACGCAAGACCTTAACACAGCGCGCGCTCATGCATTTGACCCTGTGCTTATCGAGCGGCTTAACCGCCTTGTTCTCGAAGGAAATCAATTGCTGTACAGTCAGCGCTCATTTTCTTTCAAAAAGTTTTCTGACTTTATTCTTAGAACTTTTCCGTGCGCAATAAGAGCTTCGTGGAAAGGGATTGCGGCAGCTCATCTTATTTTTTACGGAATCGCTTTTTTTACAATAATACTTTGCCTCCGCTTTCCGGATTTTGTCTACGAAATAATACCGGCCACAAAGGTAACGCAGCTAGAGATAATGTACAATCCGGAAAGCAATCATTTTCTTACACCCAGAAATGTAAGCTCCGATGCAGATATGTTTGGTTTTTATATTTACAATAATATATCAATTGCTTTTAGAACTTTTGCAGGCGGTATTTTTGCCGGCATTGGCAGCCTTTTTATACTTTCCTTTAACGCGCTTTTTTTAGGCGCTGCTACTGCCCATATAATTAATGTTGGGTTTTCTCAGACATTTTTTCCATTCGTAATAGGACACGCCAGCTTTGAGCTTTTTGCAATTATTCTTAGCGCTCATGCGGGGCTGCTTCTTGGCTACAGACTTTTTGTAACAAAAGGATTATCTCGCCAGGCATCTTTGCGTATTGCGGGAAAAACAGCTATTCCGCTAATTACCGGCAGCGTTATTTTACTTGTTCTTGCAGCAGCCATCGAAGCATTCTGGTCTTCCAAGCATCAGTTTCCCGATGCAGTTCGTTATGGCGCAGGCATTGCAGGCTGGATTTTCCTGTATCTTTATTTTATCTTCGCCGGCAGGAGAAGCAAAAATGTCTGAACCATTAACAAGTTCTCTCAAGCTGCGGCAAAGAAGCAGCTGGGAGGCAGCGGATTCCGGAGTGCTCTTGTGGAGAAACAATCTTGTTTTTTTCCTTATTCTGATGGTTCTGCCTTTCATTGTAACAGCAATTTTTCTTCGTTTGCTGCCCCTGCCTGTGTGGTGGTCTTATATCATTATCTGGTGGTTAAAGCCCCTTTTTGCAAGACCCGTGCTTCATGTTATTTCTGTGCGTTTTTTTAAGCCGCAGGCAGCTTTTTCCGAAATATCCAAAGGGCTGGGAAAATCTCTGTTTACAGCGCTTGCAGGAGATTTGCTGTGGCGACGCTTTAGCCTGTGGCGGTCGGCCAGGATGCCCATTAGAACTTTGGAACAACTTTCAGGAAAAGCTGCCGAAGCAAGAATAGCAACTCTTGAGACCGGCGGCTTGAATTTTTGCTCTGCACTAACAACAGTAACGACTGCTGTTTTCTTTACTGTTCTTGCAGGAAAATTCCTTTTCGCAGCTATTATTCTTGAACTGTCTCAAACAATGCCTCTTTCTTCGGTTTGGCAATATACAGAAGCAATAGAACTTTTTGCCTATATCATGGTCTGTTTAATTTTGATTATAATAGAACCTCTTTATGTGTGTATGGGTTTTGGCATTTACATTAATAGCAGAATCGAAGTTGAAGGCTGGGATATTCAGTTATTGCTGCAGAATTTTGTAAAGCAGAAAACGCAAAAATCAATGTTCTTTCGCAGCAAGCTCCGTGATGCTGCTGTGCCTTCAGCATCACGCATCATGCTATCCTCGGTTATGGTGATTGGATTATTTCTTTTGTTCGCATCTCTTAACCCAAAGAGTGTTCAGGCAGAGCAGCTTAGGCCGGAAAATGTACCAATAGAAGTTTTGGAACAGGTTCTAAGTTCTCCGGATTTTGGCGGCAAACAGGATGGTTGGGGCATCAGACTCAAAAACCCAAGAGACCCAAAAGAACCTCCGGATATTAATTTTGCCTGGCTGGAAAAAATAAGAGATTTTTTTGGATTTTTTCTTCTCTTGATTCTTGTATTGGTTATTGTATCTGCCATCGTTTATTTAATATTCAGGCTTTATAAATTAAAGATGAATAACGTTCGAGGAAAAGAAAAAAACTGGAAAAGTTCTCTTGCAACTTCGATCGGACAAGCTGCAAATCAAGCGCCGGAAACGCTGCTAGAAGAAGCGCGCTTTTTGCATAATCAGGGAATGATTCGCGATGCCTGGGCAAAATGTTTTATAGCTGCTGTTATTATTTATTCATCACAGGATAATTTGGAATTTCCTGTTGATGCAACAGAGTATGAATGTCTCTTTATAGTCAAAAAAGCCAAAGCCCGCAATGCAGAAGGGTTTGCTTATCTTGTTTTATCCTGGACAAGCCTGGCGTACGGCGGAAACATTCCAACATCTGATATGTTTGAAAAAGCAATAGCGTTTTGCATTTCTCTGAATCAAGACCCAACAGCGGCGGTCTGCACCCGCAGGGGGTGTAATGCGTAAACATGCTATTCTGTTTTTTTTGACAATAACAGCTTTGATAATAACCGCTGCTTTTGTTTATAATTTCTTTGAAATTTATGAAAGAACCACAAATAAAAGACCTTTGCGTCAGGCGCGAACAAATGAATATCTTGCAATGGAGCGGTGGCTGAACCAGACAGGGCACACTGTACGAACTGTTCCCCGCGCCAGTGCCTCCACAATTCTTTCCGCTCCGGAAAAAACAGTAGTAATCTTTGCTTCCCGCTTTAACTGGCAGCCAGATACATACACCATGCTGGAGTCATGGTTAAGTAACGGCGGAAATCTTGTTATTTGTCTGGATATTGAGGACAAGGAATTTGAACCCCCTGGCCTTGCTGATTTTCTTGCAGATCTTGGAATCGTGGTAAATTATAACAAGCCCGATCTTTGGTGGAGAAGCTATACAACCAGCGATGATTTTCCGACTTTCAGCACTCTTATAGATTTCACAATTAATCATGCAAAAAGAAGAACAAATATTACTGCAAACACAGATGCATCAGGGATAATAAGAACAGTACGCCTGCCAATACGAAACGGATCCATAACATTTTCCGGCATTCCTGTTTTTATGAAATCCAAAAATCTGGATAGAGAAAAAAATGCTGTACTTAGCTGGCAGCTTACGGCTCATCAGGATAAAGGAAAAAACGGCGTGCTTTTTGTAAGGGGAGCAAGAATCGAATCCGGATTTTTTGGCAGACTTGCAGAGCGCGGAAATTTCTTTCCGCTTTTTATATCTGTTCTTGTTTTAATAGTTGTCGGGTTGTGGCAGGTTATTCCTGTTTTTGGGCGCCTTGCAGAAGACGCGGAACGCCCGGGGAAATCCATGCAGGAGCGTTTTCTTGCAGAAGCCCGTTTTCTTAAAAAATATCAAAAGCTGGAAAAATATCTGGAAATTTATTATCTTTCTTTAAAACAGCGCTTTAGCCGGCAATACGGAGAAATTATTGACGACGATGCTTTTTTTTCAAGACTGGCTGAAATTTGCAATTTAGATAAGCAAGATATAGCCGAGGCATTGTGTCCGCTGCAGCGTCGGGAACGAAACTTGACAAACCGGGAGTTTATAAAACATATCAATACTATAGAAACCATAATGGAGCGAATATGAACGAAAAACAAACATATACAGTTGAATCAGGCGCAGCTGCGATAGAATCACTCAGAAACGAAATCGCCAAAGCTTTCATCGGGCAGAAAGATCTTGTGGAGCTTATAATGATAACGCTGCTTGCAGGCGGGCACATTCTTGTCGAAGGAGTGCCAGGGCTTGGAAAAACGCTTCTTGTGCGCTCCATTGCGCAGGCACTTGGCGGAGATTCAAAGCGGGTGCAGTTTACCCCGGACCTCATGCCAAGTGATATAACAGGTAACATTATGCTCAACTCTTCCACAGGGGATTTTGTAACAAAAAAGGGGCCTGTGTTTACGCATCTTTTTATTGCTGATGAGATTAACCGCAGTCCGGCAAAAACCCAGGCTGCTCTTTTTGAAGCCATGCAGGAGTTTCAGGTAAGCCTCGACGGAGTTAGCCACTTTCTGCCCAAGCCATTTATGGTTCTGGCAACGCAAAATCCATACGAGCACGAAGGAACATATCCCCTGCCCGATGCGCAAAAAGACCGGTTTCTTATGAAGGTTCTTGCAAATTATCCGGAGAAAGAAGAAGAAAAAGAGATGGTTTCCCGCATATTATCGGGCGGGACAGGTGCAGAGCTTTCTGTCTCCGGGGTATTGCAGGTAATAACTCCGCTTCAATTTGTGGAAATACAAAATCTGGTTTCTTCGCTGCGAGTAGACCCTTCTATTATAGATTACGCTGTGCGGCTTACAGCAGCCACGCGCACAGAGCCCGCGCTCCACGCAGGCGCAGGTCCGCGAGGAAGTCTTGCCCTAATACGCTGCGCGCGCGGCAGGGCGCTTATACATGGCAGGGATTTTGTGCTGCCGGACGACATAAAAGCAATGGCTTTGCCGGTTCTTGCGCATCGGGTAACGTTATCGGCAGAAAGCGAGCTGGAGGGCTTAACAGAAGCGCGCATAATAGAAAACATAATTGCAAAAACAGAAGCGCCGGTGCCTGCGGCATGGACGCCGCGCGCCGATGCAAGCGGCACAGATGCCGCAAGAGAGCGCTTGCCTTGAAGCCTGGAATCTCTCTCTTTACAGGAGCAGTTTTATGGCTTTGCCTTGGAGTAGGCGGATTTTTCTCAACGCCCCTCTCTCTTGTCTGGTTTTTATCCGGGCTTTTGCTTTTGTTTGTTATTATAGCAGATGCTCTTTTTTTGGGACTGATGATCGATACTCTTAAAACAGAACGGAGCATTAACACTTCGTTATCGCTTGGAGAACAGGCGCTGGTGCGTTTAAAAGTAGAGAAAAGCGGGAAAGGCTTTTTAGCAGCAAAAATAAGGCTTTTTGATATTTACCCTTCTTCCATGGCGTGTCAAACCTTTCCTGTTATTCTTGACAGAAAAGGTCTGCAAAACAATGTCCAGCGCAAGCCAGAAGATCATGCGCTTATCTTCGAGTATTTTGTTACACCCATGCAGCGGGGCGAATGGGAATTTCCGGAGCTTCAGCTTCTCTTTAATTCGCCGCTTCATTTCTGGCAACGCAAAGTCATTCATTCCACAAAAACTGCCGGAAGAACTTATCCGGATTTTAAAAAACTTCTTGCATTGGCTGGTCAGGATTTGCGCGAAGTGCTTGAGCGAGTTGGCTTAAAGAATATAAGAAAGCGCGGGCAAGGGCTTGAATTCCAAAGCTTGCGGGAGTATCAGCTTGGCGACCCTGTAAAAGCAATTGACTGGCGCGCCACTGCAAGAAGGCAGAAACCAATAATTCGGGAGTATCAGGAAGAACAGGATCAGCAGGTTCTTTTCTTGCTCGACACCGGCTACAGGCTGCACAGGCAGGAAGGCGAGTATATGCAGTTTGACACTGCGCTCAATGCCGTGCTCCTGCTCTCTTATGTTGCGCTTAAACATGAGGACAGCGTTGCTGTCGGAACATTCGGGAACGAGGAACGTTGGCTGCAACCGCGAAAGGGAATGAGCACTCTCACAGGTCTTATGAACAATCTTTATGATTTATACAGCGCACCAGTGCCTTCATCGCTTTTTTCTGCTCTTGAAAATGCACTTGCCAGGCTTAACAGAAGAACACTTATAATTTTAATAAGTAACTTCAGGGAGGAAGACGGAGAGTCTCTTTCGTGGATCCTGCCGCGCATAAGAAAACGCCATCTGCTGCTAACAGTAAGTTTGCGGGAACAAGAAGCAGAAACACTTAGCACCAGACGGCCTGCGAATATGGAAGAAGCAATGGAGAGCGCAGCAGCGTTTTCTTACCTTTTTGCGCGGCAGCAGTTATACAAGAAGTGGGAGCATTCGGGTTTATTAACCCTTGAGGCTTCGATAAAAGAACTTTCGCCCGCGCTTATCAGCAGCTACCTTTCTGTAAAACGCTCCGGCGCGCTGTAATCCCCTTCGCTGGCGAAAGGGATTTTTAGTAATAACACATGAAAAATGAAAACTGATTCAATTTTGGCTTTTTTGTTTTATACAATATTCGAGGGTCCTTGCCAAAAACACACCACCGCTTAAAAGAGCGTTAAAAAAGCTGTTCGGATTTCGCCCGAACAGCTTTCGTTGTCTCATTAGATTTTGTTACCTGCGGGTTCCGTAACCAATGCGAACCCCTAAATTATTAATTCTTAGATTCCAATCACAAAAAATATTTGTAAATGTTCTTCTATATCTAAAATCTAAAATAAATTCTCCATTACCGGCAGGAATTCCCCATTCCATACCAATAATGGCGGCAAGTGATACAATGTTATGTGCTTCATCACTAAATGTTTCAGTCCCCCAGCGGGCAGTTTCCTGCCTGTAATTTAAATCTCCTAAAACTAGCATTACTGCCGGACCAAAGTAAAAAGAAAACCTGGTATGCCCTGTTGTGCTAAATTTTGCAAGAACAGGTATTTCAAACATTCTTATCGTAGTTGTAATGGTCGCGTCAGTAAATTCCCAAAACCCCCCCCACGGATCCCACGTCCAGAAGCTTAGAACAGCGGAATATTTAGTTCTCCAATACAAGAAATTAAGCTCGGGCTGTATGGAAAAAATATTTGTTGCTGCAATATTAAGGTATGCTCCTAACTCAAATCCTGCTGCAAATTTACTGGAAGCATCGTAATACCTCCAGTCGCCTCCACCCAGCCAGCTGTGGTTAAGTCCGGCAGTAAATCCTCCTGTAACTCGACGACCGCCTTCTTCAATAGGTTGCCCTTCAACACGCTCACGGCGCTCTCTTTCCTGTCGTTCCCTGCCCACAAAGTTAAGGGACGGCGGAGGACCTGCTGCAAATTCCAGAATAATGCTTGGTCCGGCTCTGCTAACCCTGCGGCCTCTTATATATATGTGTGTTTGTCTTAATGTCAGAATTAAACCTGTGCCTGTTTCTTCAAAAGTAGTAGTACCAGACAAAAGATTAGCTCCATCATGTGTTGCATGCCATGTATGACTTGCAAAGGTAAAATTTAAACTGCCAAGCACAGGAATTGGAATAGCAGGCATTTGATTTAATGCTGCTTGCAGCAATGGATCTAAACCCGGACCCGGGTCACCGGGTTCTGCTATAGTTGCAGGTACAGCTCTTTGTTGGGCAGCAGTTGCAGGTTGCCAGGCTGGAGCAACGTTAAAGATATCCACTCTGCCATCTTCATATCTGATGGAAAGTACATTGGCTACCGGAAGCACAATTATAGGTCCTGTTAAATGGTCAAATCGCCTATACCTAATTTCTGTAGGAGATATTTCTATAACTCTTGCTTCAATAATGCTTCCATCTCTCAAAATGATTAGGTCTCTGGCGCTTACCGAAAACAATCCTCCTATAAACAAAAATACTGCTATAAAAATATAGCTCTTTTTCATAAACTTACCTCTTTCTTTTTTATTTTGATAACCGGTATTTCTGCTTGTGCAGAGCTCACGCGGTTTTTGGAGAAAATGCGATAATGTGTATTTTTTTGAAAATATTTGTTGTTAATTAGTTGACACGGAAAAGCGCGGCTACATAATTCGCTGTGCCGCTGTGCCGCTGTGCCGCTGTGCCGCTGTGCCGCTGTGCCGCTGTGCCGCTGTGCCGCTGTGCCGCTGTGCCGCTGTGCCGCTGTGCCGCT
>JGI20163J26743_11537950_pt1 | contig 11743 bp, 11 predicted proteins | sample TergutCu122P1_FD_26743 | JGI IMG/M metagenome (IMG submission 26743) | reverse complement strand
TTCTTCCAAGTCTATATGAAAAGGAAGCTGCCCACCATAATTGATAGAATTTATAAAGTAAATAAATTGCTGAATAAACATAGGAATACTTGAAGCCAAACTAATAATAGATACAACCAAAGGTGGCACAAGCAAAACTGCAGCAAGATATATAGTAGCTATAATTATCAAATAAACCAACAGTATGCTAAGACCCCTGCTCGCTTTTGCAATAAAGCCAATTTTAACTTTACACAACAGTTTCTGTATACTATCTGCAGGTATACCCAAAAAATATGCTATTATAAAGCCTGCTATAAAAGGTCCCAGCACACCAAAAACCCAACCGATTCCTCCCAGAACCTGGCTAAAATTATTCACAACCCAATAAAACAAAATAATGGCCACTGCCACCATAAAAATGTTGACCATTAACTTTCTTTGATTCTTTGGGGTAAAATCCATATTGCACCACCCCTCTATGGTATTTTTAATCATAGAATTGCTAAAACTTTTGATATGTTATAAAAATGACCTGCCCATGTTTGAACAAGCCACCTTTTACTATTCTTTAGTCACTTCATCCAACCAACACTTATTTTCTGCTACCCGGTTTTTCTGCAGTACTACCATCTTTACACATTGGACAATCTTCAGCCAAATAGGTAGGAACCTCCAGTTCAAGAAGGGCTTTAAAAGGTACACCAAAGTCCGCTTTTCCATTGCTCCTATCTATTAAAGAAGAAACAGCAACTACTTCTCCTCCTAACTCTTTTATAAGCTTAATTACTTCTTTAGCTGAACCACCTGTAGTTACAACATCTTCTACTACTAAAACCTTTTGTTCCGGTTTTATTTTAAAACCTCTTCTTAAGACCATTTCATTATCTACTCTTTCAGCAAATATACCCGGAACATTTAAGGCTCTGGCTAATTCATAAGCTATAACAATACCACCTAAAGCCGGGCCAACTACAACTTCAATATCAAGGTCCTTTAGTTTCTCTGCCAACGACCGGCATAGTTTTTCTGCTTCCTGTGGATGACTTAATACAAGGGCACATTGTACATATTTGTCACTATGTAATCCCGAGCTTAAAAGGAAATGGCCGGTTTTTAAAGAATCAGTTTTTTCCAATATCTTAATTATCTCTTCTCTGGTTAACATTTTAAAACCCCCTTTAATTCAATTGACAATTTAAAACCTCCTGTTTCAAGCAAATTGTCTTTCTACCGTCAACTATCAATCATCTCTATCTTTAACTGTCAATTGTTAACTGTTAATTACTTTTCTCTCCCATTTCTTCAAGAACTTTTCTGGCAGCTTCTGCAGGATCGGCAGCCCCTGTAATAGGTCTACCTACCACCAAATAATTGGCACCTTGGTTAATTGCATCTTTGGGAGTCATGATTCTCTTTTGATCCCCTGTGGCAGCCCAAGTTGGCCTTACTCCGGGACATACAGATACAAACTCATAACCACATACATTTTTAATTTCAGCAGCTTCTTTAGGAGATGAAACTACACCATCTAAGCCAGCTTCCTGAGCAAGTTTGGCTCTGGCTATTACTAGTTCCTTAACATCCTGGGTAATACCCAACTGCAACAGGTCATTTTGATCAAGACTGGTTAATACAGTTACAGCTACTATTAAAGGCTTTTGTTGGCCTCCTGCCGTGACTTGTTCTACAGCCTCTCTGGCACTTGCCATCATTTGTTTCCCACCGGGCACATGTACATTAAACATAAAAACTCCCATTTTAGCTGCTTCTCTAGCTGCACCTGCCACAGTATTGGGAATATCCATAAATTTTAAATCTAAGAATACTTTCTTACCCTTTTCTTGTAAGTATTCTACCACCTTGCCCCTAGATGCCAGATATAGCTCCAGCCCTACTTTAAAGATTTCAACATCATCCTCCAGCCTTTGAATAGCATCAATAGCTTTTTCCTTAGTGTCAAAATCAAGGGCTACCATTAGCTTATCCTTTGCCTTCATTTCTCTACCCCTCCTATATCGGATGTCAGAAATCAGAGGTCGGATTAGAAGCAGTTGGTTAACCAATTGCTTTCGCAAATCGGACTTCTGACATCTGGCTGACCACATCCGTTCCTATTTCCATGCACTTCCTGTTAAATCAGTAACATTCTTAATACTTCTTTCTCTACAATACCTCTCTATTCCTTCAATTACCTCTATAGCAATCATAGGTTTTGCAAAATTACCTGTACCAATACATACTGCATGGGCTCCTGCCAACATAAACTCTACCGCATCCTGCCATGAATTGATACCACCCATACCTACAATAGGTATGTTAACTGCCTGACTTACCTGCCACACCATCCTAACAGCAACAGGCTTAACTGCCGGACCCGACAGACCTCCCATGATGTTACCTAAAGCAGGCTTTCCAGTTTTAATATCAATAGCCATACCAAGTAATGTATTAATCAACGATAACGCATCCGCTCCCTGCTCTTCAACAGCTTTGGCTACAGCTACAATGTCTGTCACATTTGGACTTAATTTCACTATCAAAGGTAAGTTTGTAACCTTTTTTACTTCCTTGATAACATTAGCTGCTACCTTAGGGCAACTCCCAAAAGCCATGCCCCCTTCTTTAACATTAGGACAAGAAATATTCACTTCCAAGGCAGCAATTCCTTCTTTGCCATTAAGATGTTCTGCAACTTGACAATACTCTTCCACAGTACTTCCAGAAATATTAGGGATAATAGCTGTTCCTAAATCCTTTATCTTTGGTAAGTATTCATCAACAAAGGCTTCTACACCTGGATTTTCTAAACCAATGGAATTTAATATTCCTGAAGGCGTCTCCCAAAGCCTTGGAGGCGGGTTACCTTGCCTTGGTTTAAATGTAATACCTTTTGTAAAAACCGCACCTAGTTTTCCGGGATCATAAAAATCAGCATATTCAAGTCCAAAACCATAAGTTCCTGAGGCTACAGTCACAGGGTTGTTCAACTCTATGGTGCCTAACTTTACTTTTAGGTTTACCATTATAATATCACCTCGCTAGACCAGAATACAGGGCCATCTTTGCAAACTTTTGGATAGCCTCCCTTTACTCCAGAGACACAGGTACATCCCAAACATGCTCCAAGACCACAAGCCATTGATGCTTCCAGTGATATTTGACATGGAGTATTTAATCCTTCAGTAATTTTCACCACAGCCTTTAGCATACCTTCCGGTCCGCAGGAATAAATAATAGTATTGCCTGTATTTATTAAAGATGTGAGATGTTCTGTAACAAGACCTTTTTTACCCAGACTTCCATCCTGTGTCACTTCTATAACTTGAGCAAATTCTTTAAAAGCATCTGCTCTATTAAGACCCTGAGCATTTGCTGCTCCCAGCAATGCCACTACTTCTTTTCCTTCAAACTTTAATTTTTCAGCGAGGGCAAGTAATGGAGCAATTCCCATGCCACCTCCCACCAAAACAGCCTTTTGTTCTTGTATATTTAACTCAAAACCCCTGCCTAAAGGTCCCATAACTGATATAGTGTCATTTGTAAGTTTTTGAGATAACATTTTAGTTCCCTTACCTACAATCAGGTAATACATCTCAATTGTCCCTTTTTCCTTATTTATCTTATGAATACTAATAGGTCTACGCAACAAAGGATCTGTCGCACCTTCTATTTCACAGGATATATTTACAAACTGCCCGGGTACTGCTACAGCCGCTATCTGAGGGCATGAAACTTCCATTAGATATTGTTCCTTACCTAAATCTTCATTAGCTATAATTTTGCTGTCTTCTAATAACATTAATTCACCCCTATTCTGCTACTATCTGTCCTTTATAAATAGTCATCACCGGCCAACCTTTTAGTTCTTTACCATGATAAGGGCTGTTTTTACCCTTTGAAACAAAATTATTTATATCTACCTTTTTTATTAAATCTATGTCTAAGATAGTTAGGTTAGCTTCTGCACCAGGCACCAAACCTTCATATTTCATCCCTAATATAGCTGCAGGTCCTACTGTAAATTTGTGCAGAAGTTCCATTAATGGCATTTGTTTTCCATGGTACAAATAATGTAATGATACAGCTACTGAGGTTTCTATACCTGAAATTCCAAAAGCAGCATATTCATACTCTACATTTTTATCTACTAAAGCATGTGGTGCATGGTCACAAGCTATTGCATCAATAGTTCCGTCTAAAAGACCGGCAATTACTGCCTCAACATGCTCTCCGGAACGAAGAGGCGGACTTACTTTTGTAGCAGTATTATAACCAACCACTTCAGCGTCAGTAATACTAAAATGATGTGGTGCTACTTCGGCTGTTACCTTTACACCTTTTTTCTTGGCTTCCCGAACCATTTCTACTGCACCTGCAGTACTGATATGAGCAATATGCAGTCTTGCACCTGTATATTCTGCAAGGACTATATCCCTTGCAACTATCACATCTTCAGCAAGGCTTGGTATTCCTTTAAGCCCCAAGATAGTACTATAATAACCTTCATGCATAGAACCACCACTTAAAACCTTATCTTCACAGTGGGCAAGAATAGGAAGGTCAAAAATCAGAGAATACTCCATTGCCCTTCTCATAACCTCAGGATTAGCAACAGTATCACCATCATCTGATAAAGCAACTACTCCGGCATTTTTTAAAATACCGTATTCTGCTATTTCATCACCTTTGCGTCCTTTAGTAATAGCTGCACAAGGTAGTACTTCTATTACGCCTTCTTTCTGGGCTTTGCTAATTACATATTCTATAGCTGTTTCATTATCCAAAGCCGGATTAGTGTTTGGCATGGCAACTACAGTAGTAAAACCACCAACTGCAGCTGCTTTAGTACCTGATGCAATTGTCTCTTTATATTCATAACCGGGCTCTCTCAAATGTACATGCATATCAATAAAACCCGGAGAAACTATCTGCCCCATAATATCTATTGTCTTGGCATTCTCCTCTAACTCCAACCCTTGGCCAATTGCTTTGATTTTACCATCGCTGATCAGTATATCTCCTGTTTGTTCAATTCCGGCTACCGGATCAATTATGCGACCGTTTTTAAGTAGTAACTGCATCACTTAATCCTCCTCCCATTAAATACAACAACGCCATTCTAACCGCAACACCATTTGTAACCTGTTCTTCTATAACTGACTGAACACCATCGGCTACTTCTGATGTGATTTCTACACCTCTATTCATTGGACCGGGATGCATTACAAGGGCATCGGATTTTGCAAGACTTAACCTTTGGGGGTTTAATCCGTAGTATTTGGCATACTCTCTAATTGAAGGGAACAAACCCTTTTGCTGTCTTTCCAACTGTAACCTTAGCATCATCACTACATCGGCATCTTTAATAGCCTGGTCCATATTGGTAACTATCTTTGCACCTGCTTTTTCCATGTCCTTGGGTATCAGTGTGGTAGGTCCACAAAGAACCACATCTGCCCCCATAGTAGTTAGGCCCCAAAAGTTAGAACGAGCAACTCTACTATGTGCCAAATCTCCAATAATTGCAACCTTTAACCCTTCAATTTTACCTTTATGTTGTTTAATGGTTAGCATATCCAAAAGAGCTTGGGTTGGGTGTTCATGATAGCCATCCCCTGCATTAATAACCCTTGCTTTCATATTATCAGCAAGAAGAGCAGGAGCACCTGCAGCACTATGGCGAATTATTACTACATCTGTTGCCATAGCATCCAAAGTTTTTCCTGTATCAATAAGTGTCTCTCCTTTCGAAACACTACTGGTTGATACATTTAAGTTGGACATATCTGCACTCATATATTTACCTGCCAATTCAAAAGATGTTCTCGTCCGTGTACTTGACTCATAAAAAAGGTTGATTACAACTCTGCCTCTGAGGGTTGGCACCTTTTTTATATCTCTGTCCATGATATCTTTTAGTGAATCTGCCGTATTTAGGATCAACTCTATTTCTTCTTTGGAAACACCTTGCAAACCTAGTAAATCCTTTGACTTAATCCCCACAAATTTAACCCCCCTTGTTTACAATTAACAGTTGACAATGAACAATTAAAAAAGCTCCTTCCATTAGTGGTAAGGAGCTTACTTTTAATTTAAGTAAGATACTAAAGATTCCTTTTTAGCCTCACCGGACTAAATTAAAGGTAATACATATTCAGTTATATTTAAACCATTATTTAATTCTAAAAAATACCCATTGTCACATATACAGCAACGGAATCGGGTTCTTTCATCATCACTTACCTTACCAGTCTCACAGGACTAATTTAAAGGTACTTCTTAGATTATGATAATCTATATATTTGTCCCGGTCAAGGGAGAAATCGACAAAAAAACATTAACATGCCGACTTTATTAACGCACTTGACCTTCACCATAGATGATAAATTTTGAAGTTGTGAGCTGCTCAAGACCCATTGGACCACGTGCATGCATCTTTTGTGTCGAGATACCTATTTCTGCACCAAGGCCAAACTCTCCGCCATCTGTAAATGCGGTAGAGGCATTTACATACACGGCAGCTGCATCTATCTCCTTGAGAAATCTGTGGGATAATGAGTAGTCATTCGTGACAATCGCCTCGGAATGCATAGTTCCATATTTTTTGATATGACTGATTGCCTCGTCAATCCCATCTACTACTTTAACAGCAAGGATATAATCGAGAAACTCCGTGTAGAAATCCTCATCTGTCGCTTCAACTACATGACCACCCAAGATCGCTACAGTTTCCGGACATCCACGAAGCTGGGTCTTTTTTGTATCTAAAACCTCTTTTGCCATCGGTAAAAATTTGCTTGCTATTGGCCTGTCCACAAGTAGTGTCTCTGCAGCGTTGCATACAGATGGGCGTCGGCATTTGGCATTGAATATGATTTTTGCAGCCATATTAAGGTCTGCAGAGGACTCAACATAAATATGGCAATTACCTGCCCCGGTTTCTATAACAGGCACTTTTGCATTGGTCACAACATGGTCAATCAGCTGTTTCCCGCCGCGTGGAATCAGTACATCAATATACTCTGTTAAACCAAGCAGTGCATTGACGCTCTCACGTGTAGTATCCTGTACAAGTGATATAGAGCTCTCAGGCAATCCGGAATCCTGTATAGCTTCCCTCATTATTTTTGTAAAAGCGTTATTTGAGTGGAATGCGTCCTTACCACCACGTAAAATAACAGCATTGCCTGCTTTCAGACATAACACAGCAGCATCTACCGTAACATTCGGTCTTGATTCATATATAATAGCAATTACACCTAACGGAACAGCCATACGTCCTATAAGGAGCCCATTAGGCCTTTTCTCAAGTTTATCCACTCTCCCAATAGGGTCTCTCAATGCTGCAACTTCTATAACGCTGTCGGATATGGACTTTATCCTTCCAGGATCAAGCATCAATCTATCCATAAGTGCAGGAGCCATATTATTTTTACGTGCATTTTCCATGTCATATGCATTCGCAGCAAGTATAAGTTCCGTTTTTTCATTAAGTGCATCAGCTATCTTTAAAAGTGCATCATTTTTAACTTCCGATGAACAATTCATAAGCACCGAAGCAGCCACCTTCGCCTCCGCCCCTTGCCTTTTCATTTCAACCATCATAATACCTCCATTAACTCAAAGTGAATCGGGTCCCTACCTTGCCACCGTTAACTGCGATATATAGGTTTTCCGGCTGAGAACCGTTTGTTATAACCGTGTCTATTCCAGCATCGCCGACAATCTTGGCGGCTATTAGCTTTGTTGTCATGCCGCCTGTGCCGAGACTGCTGCCGATACCACCGGCAAGTGCAGTTATTTTTTCATCGATCTTTGTAACCAAAGGTATCAGCTCCGCATTTGGGTTTCTGTGGGGGTCGCTATCATATAAGCCATCAATATCCGACATAATTACGAGCAGATCAGCCCCTACCATTACAGCCACTATAGCAGACAAGGTATCATTATCGCCAAAAACCTTCTGTTCGTTTTCAATTTCTTCGATACAGACCGAGTCATTTTCGTTTACAATGGGGATCACCCCCATTGATAGCAAGGCTTCAAAAGTATCGCAAAGATTTCGCTTAACTGTCGGCCTTTCAACATCGTCCTTTGTCAGCAGTACCTGCCCCACCATCGCCCCATATTCTCCAAAGAGTTTGTCATAAATATGCATAAGTTCCAGTTGACCGACCGCAGCCACAGCCTGCTTTTCTCTAATCTCTTGCGGTCTTTCTGAAAGTCGCAGCTTTGCAACTCCGGTACCGATTGCACCCGACGAAACAAGAATTACTTCATATCCTTCGTTTTTTATATCTGTCAGCACCCGTGCCAAACCATCGATATTTCTAAAGTTCAAACCCTTCCCACTATGGCATAGCGTCGAAGTACCTACTTTAAACACAATACGTTTTTTATTCATTTGGCGATCTAACTCCTTATTAGTCATTTTATGAAATCAGTTTGGTTTTATCCGGACATGATTGCAAACCTATTTTGCAAAAACGTAAAGCTGAACTCATTTCCGAACTTGCTCAGGGGCAGAACCAACTCACCCGAATTGAATTTATTTTACTAAGATTATCACTTCACAGTGATATAGCACGAGTAATAATTAAACCAAGAATAAATAAACTAATCAAGGCCTCTGCACCTACCAGCATTTTTGCCATATGAGTATAAGGTGTTGGTACAGAAGGCGAGAAAGAAGTAGCTGTTGTAATTGACAAATAAAGATAGTCAAGAAACCCTGGTGACCAATCCTCCGGTGCATATTGTGGATCAGTTGAAAGTTGCTGTGCAAACACAAAGTCTGGATATTCTTTATTATGAAATACTGTGGGTAAGCCCAATGCACGAATCTCAGGTCCACCTGTATCCAGCTCCCAATAGGCTAAAGAAAAAACACCAATATTTACGATCCATAAGGCAAAACCTGCTAATAATAACTCAAGGGAGACTGTGATAGTAGCCGGATTAAGCATATCATAGATAAACCACCCCATACAAACCAAATTAACCAATGTCAAAATAACAATAACAGCAATAGATAGGATACGTGCCGGTTTTGATGGTTTAGTATGACTACCGGAATAAGCAAGTATAGAAAGAGTTAACATTATTCCAGAAATTAGTGGTAATACCCAAATAGGATTAATGTTTATCGCATAAGCTATCCATGTTTGTCCTGCCATAACTATTAAAGTCATAATAAGAGCAGCAATACGTGTTTGAAAATAAGAGGTTACTTGCAAATTCATGTGAACTCGAACCCTCTTTCTCAGCTAAGGTGTTCATAATTATATGAACATCTCAGTTTTTCACCATTGTACCACAATATTCGCAACTTTCCTATATCCATACAATAACATAAATACCAACTATTTAATTTACATCATAGACTTACACATTATTCTCGCTAATTTCATCATACGTCGGTCTATACATTGTGTTTATATTAACCCTTACATTGGTACCAATACGCAAGCTTGTATCTTCCGATGTAACAGTTACCTCAGCCTCGAACTCCACAACAGGTACATCTGCTGTAGCAGCAGAATTTATTCTGCTTATTACTCCTGTATATACTGTATCTCCTGTAGCATCTGAAGTAATAGTAACTTCCATACCTGTTTCTATTTTACTGATGTCGTATTCCCTAAAGCCGGTTATAATTCTCAAATTATCCGTATTCTCTATGACAAACATAAGACCCGCACCAACAGCACCTTCCCGAGCAATAACTTCTGTTACCGTACCACTTACAGGTGCTATAATTGTAGCATCTACCAAATCTTGTTGAGTAGTAGCACGAGTAATATTAAGCATCTCCTGTGCATTCTGATGAGCAACAATTGCCGATTGCATGGCCATTTCTAACTGTTCCAGAGAACGTTGCTGAAATAAAGCAGAATTTTCATAGCTTATTTGCGCATCATTATATAAATTTTGAGCATGAGTAAGGGCATTTTCAAACAAACGTAGTTCTTCCCTAGGTACAGCTCCGGCATCGTACAGAAATCTAAAATTTTCATAGTTACGCCTACTTGTTTCCAAGTCTATTCTTGTAGTTCTTAAAAAGCTTTCAGCCTCTAGAATCTGTTGAATGTTCCCTTCCCTTTGATCCCTTAAAGCATTATCATAGTCTTTTTGTGCCTGTCTCAAGCTTATTTCAGCTACCCTTAGTGTAGCTTCCGCACCTGAAATTTGTTGTGCAATATTCATAGTCAAATTATCGGTATCCAACAAAGCTAATATCTGTCCTCGTGTCACATAATCTCCTACCTCAACATTAACTCTCCTGATCATATGCCCAAATGTAGTGTATACATTCCTGCTTTCGACACTTTCAACTACACCTCTGACAGTTATGCTGTTATTAACTAACTCAACGGACTCTCTCTCTGTATAGGCATTAACAGGAGTTAAGTCATTGTTAGATGGCACATCCAAACCACATCCGGTTAACATAATTGCCAAGATAAAAGTAATAATCGGCACTGATATGTTCTTTAACATTTTATGTTTTCCCATAATTAATAATCCTCCTTCCTTGTGAAGTTACCTAACTGAAATCCGTACTCTGGCATTTACGCCAATAAGATTATCTAAATTAACATCATCTACTATTTTAATTTCTATCGGAATTAAATGAGTTATTCTCGTAAAATTACCTCCGGTATTAAAAAACAGTGCAGTGCCGGCAAGTTCCGCCTGGGTAATACGTCCGATATTAGAAACATAACCGCTAAACTGCTGATTACCTAAGGCATCTATAGTAACAACAACAGGCTGCCCTAATTGTACCCTTAAGATGTCTGTTTCTCTGATATTAGCTTCGATATGTATATTATTGATATCAGCTATGATAGCCAACGGTTCCATTGGGGAAACCATTTGGTTTTGTATGGCGTTTGTCTGGACTACTAACCCATCTATAGGAGAGCGCATAGCCCTGTCGTTTTCCACCCAACCTAAAACTTCATTTTCTCTAACGTAACGGCCTTCATAAATTGTAAATCTCTCCAATGGCCCTGGTATACTTGGTACAATGTAGATTAAATTCGTAGTCACCCTTGCATTATCTGTTGAAAGATAGTTCACACCTTGCTGAATAAAATGAAAGCCAACTGCTGCTCCACCTATGAGTACCAGCATCAAAACCAACACCAAGATAACTTTTATTTTCCCTTTCCCTTTCCCTTTCCCTTTAGCATTTTCTTTTACTTCTGTTATTTGTTCACTCATTCTATTACCTCTCTTTCTATTGAGATCAAATACAAAAACTTTTCAGCTCCGATTAAATTTTTTCCAATATCCGACAACTGACGACCGACCTCCGACGACCGTTTTATTCCTCATCATCACACCCCGAAAACTGTGAGTTATACAAGTCAGCGTAGAAACCTTTAATTTCAAGCAACTGCTGATGGCTTCCCTGCTCTATAATTTCGCCTTCTTTCATGACGAAAATCAAGTCGGCATCTTTGATGGTAGACAACCTATGAGCAATTACAAAACTTGTTCGTCCTCGCATAATATTTTTCATTGCTTTTTGTATCAGGACCTCTGTTCTAGTATCAATGGAGCTGGTGGCCTCATCCAGGATAAGTATAGCCGGATTTTTCAGAACCACTCGTGCAATTGTAAATAACTGCTTTTGCCCTTGGGAAATATTTGAGGCTTCTTCATTTAAAACCATGTTATAACCACCCGGAAGGGCACGGATGAACTCATGGCAATGAGCAATTTTTGCAGCAGCGATAACCTCTTCATCTGT
>JGI20163J26743_11537951_pt1 | contig 11748 bp, 15 predicted proteins | sample TergutCu122P1_FD_26743 | JGI IMG/M metagenome (IMG submission 26743) | reverse complement strand
ATGGAGGACAAGCAGGTGGTTTCGGTGGTCATTACATCGATACCAATGCGGAAATCAGCAGTTAGTTTTCCTACCCCCGGTCCCACAAATTCCATCACTTTGTTATTTACATATCCATTGGCAAAAGTCGCCCCAATAAGGGCCAATGCTACGTCTTGTGGTCCAACGCCATATCTTGGTTCGCCATCCAGATAAATGGCAATTACTTTTGGACGACTAATATCATACGTTTTGCTAAGCAACTGTTTTACTAACTCCGGCCCACCTTCTCCCATGGCCATGGTTCCTAAAGCCCCATACCGGGTGTGGCTGTCCGACCCCAAAATCATCTGGCCACTTACAGCCAATTCTTCCCGGGCATATTGGTGGATTACTGCTTGATGCGGCGGTACGTAAACACCGCCATATCGTTTTGCACAAGAAAGCCCAAACATGTGGTCATCTTCGTTAATCGTGCCACCAACCGCGCCCAAACTATTATGGCAGTTGGTCAACACATAAGGTACCGGAAATTGCTCTAATCCCGATGCTCTCGCGGTTTGGATAATACCTACAAACGTTATATCATGAGAGGTCAGTTTGTCAAACTTAATCTGCAAATTTTCCATATCCCCGGAAACATTATGCGCCTGCAAAATATGATAAGCAATGGTTTCCTTGATTGCCTCGTCTTTACTTAGAGGCAGTTGCGTAAGTTCACCTTCCGGGACGATTTCTTTTCCTTTAACCAGATATACACCATCATCATACAGTTTTATCATTCCCTATTACACCTCTCTGAATACTTTCACAATTTCCAACTTGCTGCCACCAATTCCAATCACATCTTCTGCTTGTATTTCCATCGGGCGTGTAATTTGCTTGCCATTTAAGAAGGTATGATTGCTGGAACCTTCGTCTTGCACAAATAGTGCATTTCCTTTACTAACAATGGCACAATGAAGCTTGGACACGCGAGGATCCGGAACTTCCAAAAACCCTTCGTATTCCTCAGTTTCTTCCATCCTCCCGATACCAATGCCGTCATAAAAGATAAACTCATATACCTCTTCCGTTTCCAGATCTTCAATCTGCAACTTCCAACGTCGATCCACCTCATCTTCATACACATCATCTTCGTACTCGTCATCATACTCATCCTCATACTCTTTTGAGGGGAATACTTCACGTTTTATCCGTTCCGGAATCGATTCGAAAGGACGTGGGCGATATTTGTTTTGTCCGCCCCCATTTATTTTCCACACGGAAAAACAAATGGATAAAATAACCAGTATGATGATGCTAATTAATATTAACCAGTGCATGATTTCACCCACCTTTCTTTTATCGTTTCGTTCGCTATTTGCCGCAAGGTTGTTCCTCGTACTAATGCTCAGCAAGGTCTCGCATGGTAGTTCTTCTAACGCTCGACAATACCTCGTAAGGTAGTTCTCCGCTCTAACGCTCGATAAAACCTCGCAAAAGTAGTTCCTCGTTCTAACGCTCGACAATACCTCGTATGGTAGTTCTCTGCTCTAACGCTCGATAAAACCTCGCAAAAGTAGTTCCTCGTTCTAACGCTCGATAATACCTCGCTAAGTTCGAGGAACGACTTCCATGCGCGCTCGTGAAATACCTCGCTGCATTCTCAGCCCCGTGAGCGCTCGAAAGAACCTCGCTTCACTCTCAGTCTCAGTCTCAGCCGTAGCCCTACAGTCTTCTCAACAATTCCTCACGCTCTTTTTCAAATCCCGGTTTTCCAAGTAAAGCAAACATATTTTTCTTATAATCTTCTACTCCCGGTTGATCAAAAGGATTTACTCCCAGAAGGTAACCACTTACTCCACAAGCAAATTCAAAGAAATAAAATAGTTGCCCCAAACAAAACTCATTTTGCTCCGGGATGTTGATAATCAGGTTAGGCACGCCACCATCGGTGTGGGCTAAAATGGTTCCATTCATTGCATTTTTATTGACGAAGTCAACGGTTTTTCCTTCTAGATAATTCAACCCATCTAAATCTACCGGTTCTTTCTTTAAAATCATTTCCTCGGCTACTCGCTCTACATTCAATACAGTTTCAAACAGAATCCGATTGCCATCCTGGATAAACTGCCCCATAGAATGTAAATCGGTGGTTAAATCTACGGCGGCCGGGAAGATGCCCTTTTGATCTTTTCCTTCACTTTCACCATATAACTGCTTCCACCACTCGGCGATAAAATGCAAATTCGGCTCATAATTTGCCATCACTTCTACGGTTTTTCCTTTTCGTAACAGGATATTACGTAAGGCGGCATATTGTAGCGTATGGTTTTGGGTAAATTCCTGCTCCAGAGCGTCTTTTCGTGCTTCTTTGGCACCTTCCATCAACTGTACAATATTCGCCCCACTCACCGCAATCGGCAACAAACCAACAGCTGTTAACACAGAAAAGCGACCACCCACATCATCCGGTACTACAAAGCTTTCATACCCCTCTTCGGTGGCCAAATTTTTCAATGAACCTCTGGCCTTATCGGTGGTGGCGTAGATTCTTTTGGCCGCTTCTGCTTTTCCATATCTTTTTTCTAACATTTCTTTAAACACACGGAAGGCAATCGCCGGTTCAGTGGTAGTTCCGGATTTGGAAATCATATTAATAGAAAAATCACGGTCGCCAATTACGTCCATTAAATGGGTCATGTAAATGCTGCTGATATTCTGCCCGACAAAGTAAATTTCCGGCGATTTACGGATTTCTTTGGAAACAATATTGGCAAAGGAATGTCCTAAAAAATCAATCGCAGCCCTTGCTCCCAAGTAAGAGCCACCAATGCCAATGACCAGTAGCACTTCTGAATCCTTACGGATTTTCTTGGCCGCCTCTTGGATACGAGCAAATTCCTCTCGATCATATTCTACCGGCAGATTCACCCATCCAAGAAAATCCGCCCCCGGACCGGTTCCGGCCACCAGTTGATTTTTTGCCACCAATGTTGCCGCTTGTATATAATTAACCTCTGCTTCGGAAATAAAAGGGCTTGCTTTAGAATAATCAAATGTTATTTTATGATTCATAATTTTCCTCCTCGCTGCGTTTTCAGTCACAGCCTATTGCTAATTCTATCAAATCTACGGTAGTTATTCAAGCGAAACCTCAAGTACAGCAGAGCAAACCTTTCGGAACATGATTCTACAACTTTCCCTTTACAATGTATTTTAGTCATTATAGAATAATAGAGATGACAGAAAGTGGACTTACTCAAGGAGCTAAAAATGATTTCATATACTACTATAAAATTAAAGCTGACTCAAAAAGGAACCTCCTTGAACACTCGCTGTTGCTCGTTGGTTCAAGGAGTATCGTCGATAAAGCTGACTCAATTATGTCTGCTTGCTTTATCGATGTTCACGTTACTCGTCCTTTCGGCCTGTAGTTATTCCGGACATCTTGTTTTGCAAGGAGAGGTAGCAAGAATTAAGTTGATTCATTATGATAATCCTGATACCGGATTTGCCCGCAATACCTTTGGGCTTGCCATCGGTTTTAGCAGATATCAAGACTTTGACCGGCAATTGGTACAGGTGTTAGAATACTTAGATAAGGAACAGTTTGAAGATTTCTTAACAGTAACCTACGATCATTCTGTTTTCGGGCATGTGGCCGGGCGACCAAATTCTCCCAATGGCTTAGCTGTCATGGTGCAATATGAATCTGGTGCCTTTGATATTATCTCCAGCAATTTTACGGCTCATTATCAAGCAGATGGTCGTTTTGATGCTTATGCTTTGTCATGGTGGGGAATTGAGGAAGTGATTCATCAGCATTTTGAAACTGACATTTCTTGGTTTTTAAGACGAATCCCTCCATCTGCTGATGATTTCTCCCGGTTCATGGCTGGAGAGAGCTTTGAGATTGTGGATTACTCCGATGAGGTGGAGGATAACTCTAATATTCGCCGTAAGGTACGAGCCTATTTCCCTCCCGATCATCAGGACGTAGGAAATTATATTGAGTTTGTAAGATTCTGGGGATCTGATCGGGTAATAAATGCCTTCGAAGGACATCGGGAAGATATTCTTGCCAATATGGGCAGCAATCATACGACTCATGAAGAACAAATTTCAAACCGTCAGATTATCCAGGTTTATTCTCGAGGCAGGTACTATCATATAAAACGGGTCAGCGATGTGGTGGTTAGCGTACGTTCTATCCATGAGGAATATGGAGAGTGGATTGAAAGCTTGTTTGAATATCTTTTTCCGGTGGACACGATAGATGAAAGTGATGGAGATTAATCAGAGGAAACCTTGCAATAGAGATGTCAAATTTTCTGAAACTCTTGACTTATGTAAATGTATATATATAATTGATGTAAGCGTCAAAAGGTATTTGGCAATATTGAATATTGCAATAGAATACACCTTAATAAAGAAAGGGGAGAAGTAAATGAACCCATTTTTTGTAATAATCATCATTGTGATCATCTATGTAGGTTTGATGTTTTATTTATCACATGCCAGAAATCAAAAACTTATTTCCCAAGGACTAATGACACCAGAATTAAAGGGCAAAGCTTTTTCAAGTGCAGTAACAGGTGTGCAATACATGACCGTCATATCGAATATCGACGATATATATAACCGATTAGATAAAAACGCCCTTTTATCCAACAAAATAAATCCTAAGGTAAATGCGCCTGCGGGGATGATACATTTTGAAACAAAGCTTTTGGTCGGAGCTACACTACGTCTCATTTCGCGAAATGATGACAAAACACTGTATGAGTTTAAGATACTAGACGACGGGAAACATGGCGGTGGCGAATTAGCTTGCAACATTATCTTAACCGCATTGGGAAAAGTGATTGGATAATAGAGTAGCAAAAACGATAAAGGAGATTTGAGGAGATTATTTAATTATGAAACGCATTATTCTTACCGGTGGCGGTACCGCAGGTCATGTTACCCCTAATATCGCCCTTATTTCTAATCTGCAAGACTTAGGTTATGACATCCATTATATCGGCTCCTATAACGGTATCGAGAAGGACTTAATCACCCCACTGGGTATTCCTTATCATGGCATTTCTTCGGGCAAACTTCGTCGCTATTTTAGTCTGCAAAACTTCACCGACCCTTTCCGCGTTATCAAAGGATTTTGGGAAGCCCGAAAGCTTATCCGTCAATTGCAACCAGATGTGATTTTCTCCAAAGGTGGCTTCGTTACGGTTCCCGTTGTGTTGGCCGGAAAGCGTAAAAAAGTTCCGGTAATCATCCATGAATCGGATATGACACCGGGCTTGGCGAATAAGCTTTCCTTTCCTTTTGCCAGCAAAATTTGCTGCAATTTCCCGGAAACCCTTTCACATTTGCCTGCGGGAAAGGCGGTATTGACCGGATTGCCGATTCGTCAAGAGTTATTTCAAGGAGACCGGGAAAAGGCGCAGTTGCATTGTGGCTTTACCACTTCCAAACCAGTGATTTTGGTTATGGGTGGTAGCCTTGGCTCAGTAGCGGTAAACAATGCGGTTCGCTTGGCTTTACCGGATTTACTAACTCAGTTTCAGGTGATTCATTTGTGCGGGAAAAATAAAGTGGACACTTCCCTAAATGATCTAGAGGGATATGCCCAATTTGAATACATCCAAGGAGAATTATGTGATTTTTTTGCGCTATCCGACATCGTTATTTCCCGCGCCGGAGCTAATGCTATCTGTGAACTGCTGGCTCTACAAAGACCAAACCTATTGATTCCTCTTTCGAAAAATGCTAGTCGCGGGGATCAGATTCTCAATGCCCGTTCTTTTGAAGAGCAAGGGTTTAGTATGGTTTTGGAAGAGGAGGAATTAACGAAAGAAGCTCTCTTAGAAGCCGTTCACACGCTTTATCAAGAACGGGAATCATTTACTGATGCGATGAAATCATCCGGTCAGCGGGATTCTATCGCTACTATTATGAGGTTGATTCAGGAGGTTTCATCACTTTAGTAATATGATATGAGCTATTCTTTCTTGAAAACATCTATAATTGTCGTTCCTTGGATTGTTTGCCCATCTTGCATATCTTCACTTGCCAATATGCAACACCCCGAAGCAATAGCACTTGCCACAACAAGACTGTCCCAAAAGGAAAGGTGGCTTTCCTCTCTCAATTTTGACGCTGAAATAACTATATCTTTTGAGTAGTTTTGAACGATACAGATTCTTGACAGTTGCTCAATCACAGCTCGTATATCTGACTCAAAAAAACCTTTTCTCCGAAGAACATTTGTGACTTCATTTATAACCTGAAATGAGATTACCAAAATATTATTGTTCCCTTTTTCATAAATAAATTTTTCGGCTATCTTAAATTTGTACTCGTCATCCTTCAGAAAAAGATAAAGCCATACATTGCTGTCCACAAATACTTTATCTGTCATAACATTCATCCCTAATAAATTTATAATCTTTATCAATAATTCTTTGCTTTGACGCAAATTCTAAAAATGCATTGATATTATCCCGTTTATCTTTTCTGGAGATAAAATCCACTAATTCTGACATATCACTTTCACATTCTGCTCTAACAATCATTGTTCTTGAGTCCAAGGCAATTGCTTCCAACATCTTTGCACCTCCTGTCTCACTTCCGATTTTACCATACAACTTGTTAACTATATGTCTATTATAATCCAAAAGATTATTCACATCAACTGCTATTTCAAAGTGTGTGTCGGATACAGTTCTCTCGCAAGTTTCTATCTTCTGATGAAGAATCGAACCTTTTTCTAGACTTAAATCATTTTCGCCACAATCTTATCCCGATCTGCCTCGGAAAGCTTACCCGGTTTCCAACCAAGCCTGACCGCATCGCCCTCATAACGAGGAATCAAATGGATATGAAAATGAAACACTGTCTGCCCGGCCACCGCCTCGTTGTTTTGCACAATATTAAATCCATCGCACCCCAACGCCTCTTTTAGCTTGTTGATTATTTTCTGTGCCAGCATCATAGCTTTTCCGGCTAATTCTTGGTCTAAGTCGTGAAGATTACGATAGTGCTTCTTGGGAAGTATCAACGCATGACCCTTGGTTGCCGGTGCAACGTCTAAAATCACTCGGAAATCCTCATCCTCATATAGCGTTGTTGTGGGAATCTCTCCTCCAGCAATCTTACAAAAAATACAGTTTTCGTCTTTCATCACGTTCTCCTTTCCTCATAGGAGTGCTCTATGAAGCAATACTTTTTTACCAACGAAAATCACCAGCGATTTCTTGACCCACAAATCACACGATTAGAGAGATTAAAAAGCCAAATATCACGCCTCCCACATGAGCCGCATTGTTTACGCCGGCACTGGTGAATCCCACATACAAACTGAAAATCAGCATCACAATTATGCCACGACGACCTAAGCGTCCTACCGGTTGTTGGGTTTTCAGCATGGTGCCTAGGGTTGCTCCCACCAGACCAAAAATCGCCCCGGAAGCACCGGCGGAAACTACATTAAGAGTGGGATTGGTCATCAAAATCATTACCATGGAAACGAGATTGCCGCCAATTCCACTGACAAAATAAATGACTAAGTATCTAATATACCCCTTTATCGGCTCTAGTTCTTTTCCCAGCAAAGCTAACATTAGCATATTAAAGAGCAAATGCTCCACGCTAAAGTGTAAAAACATGCTGGTAACCAAGCGATACCATTGCCCCCCTTGGATTACGTAGGGAACGTACATGGCTCCATATTCGCGAAAAAAAGCTGTATTTTGAAGTTGTCCGGCTCCGGCAAAAAGAGCAAATACAATAACATTTATCGCTATTAAAATGGCCGTACAAAGCATTTTATCATTTTTTAATCGTTCCAAATATCGTATCAAGTTATCTCTCCATTTCTTTGTGGTACTTCCCTGCCCTAATGCTCGTGGAATACCTTGTATAGTAGTTCCTCTCGATTATACCACGACTTATCTCGAAGTACTATACAATTCACCCTTTGTTCACTATCTCAAACTACATACTTTCTCGAGTCAAATTAATAATCCATTTAAACCGATTTGTCTTGATAAAGGCGATAATCCACTTATAAAATTGATCACTAAAGATACACAAAAACACCACCCAAGGCGGCGCATGAAACACAAATGCGGCTAAAAAAGACATGGGGAGCACCAAGCACCAACTAACAATAGAGTCTACAATGAAAACAAACTTTGTATCTCCACCGGCTCTTATAATGCCCATAAAGCAAGGTGCGTGATAGGAAGTAAATACCACCGAAAAACTAAGAATGGTCATAAATTGGCGAGCGTAAGCCTGTGTTTCCAAGCTAAAATTAAAGAAGGAAATAAACAAATCCCTTGATGCAAAAAGAGTAATGCCGGCTGAAATCCCTAAACAAGCAAACAAAACCTGCATCGTCCTGGCATACTGCTTTACTTTTTCATAGTCCTTACTACCTACCGTTTTGCCGATGATTACGCTACTTGCCCCGGATGTGCTCCATACGACTACGGTGATTACCGTAAGTAGAATAATGGAGATATTGTTCGCTGCCATAACCGACTCGCCAAAACGACCTAGAATGGCCACTTTTATGATACTGATTGTACCCCAAGAAATGTCACCACCCATAATTGGTAATCCATAGCGGAAAAAATCAGCAAGTAACTGCTTGTTTGTTTTGATTAATTCTATAAAACGGATTTTCAGTCGTTGATCAACGAACCGAACATATACGATCATAATTACCGCTTCCATAATGCGAGCAGTTAGGGTAGCAATCGCTGCGCCTTGGATGCCCAACGCCGGGAAACCAAAGTGACCAAAGATAAGCAGATAATTGCCCACTACCGAAATGACTAAAGTGGACAAAGAAACTGCTATACCAATTTTCACAACTTCGACGCACCGCATCGCCCCCATCAGCGTTTGGGTAATGCAAAAAAACACATAGGAAAAAGCCACAATGCGTATATACCTTACTCCTTCTTCAATCACCCCGTAATCATTGGTAATTGCACGTAACACCTGAGCCGGGAAAATCAAAACAATCACACTTATCAGAAGGCTTACCCCTAATGCTAATTTAACCCCAATAGCGATAACATCTTTTACACTATCCCGATCGTCCTTGCCCCAATATTGAGCGGCAATTACAACAAGGGTAGCAGAAATACCCATTACTAAGAAAGTCATGATGTGCTGAACTTGATTAGCTACCATAACGCCGGCGACTGCCCGTTCTCCTAACTGCCCTACCATAATATTATCGGCAAGGCTGACACTGATGGATAGTATATTTTGCATTCCCATGGGGATGGCGAGCATCAGCAATGTTTTATAAAATTGAGGTTCTTTGGTCAACCAAGACATCTTATAATCACTCCCTTTAAACCACTGCAGACCATAAACAGGAGAGTGTCTTTTACACTCTCCGGTTCATCTTAGTTTTCTCTATATGACTCGCCTAAGTATAACATGACAACAGATAATCGGTCAAAACTTTTCTTTTGCTCATCCTTCCTCCTAGGAATATAAGAACAAATGTTATACGTTTCACATATAAGCCAATTGCATTTGTTTGTTCTATCCATTCAGAAACACTTGGCGTAAATGTTAGTAATCCTGCTTGCTTTTTAAAGTGTTCAGATTCGAACACTTTAAAATTAGGATTATACAACTGCTCCCATACAGACAGATATTCTAAAGTCGAGCGATTTCTCAACCAATTTCTGATAATATCCGCAGCCCTAGATTCTTCTGACTTTGCATTTGCAATATCGGTAATGCTTATATAATCATCCATCTCCTCTGCCGAAACAGCAATAAGCATATTTTGAACGGTTATAATTCTATTTTTTGCCATACCACTTATTTCCTTATCTCCTCTATTTAACTGTGTATTCCTGATTGTATGAAGAATTAACTTCTAGCCCTCATCCTTCCTCTACAATGAACCCCTCCCAGTTCCCCCATTTTCCCTTGTGGAGGCGCTTTTGTATCGCTTGGAAAGGAAGGAAAGATGTATTCTTCTCCTTAATCGTATCGTCACTCGAAACCACCGGATACTCTTCTTCCGTCATGAAGATATTTTCTTCCACATCGCCTCTTGATTCTTCTTCAGGTAATTCAACCTCAACCTGCTCCTTGGCTTTTTTCTGCTCATTATACTTTTCAATAATCTGCGTAAGATTATAATTTTCCTGCATGGTTTCCTTGTGAAGTTGGTAAGCCAATTGAATCCCTTGGGTTTCGGCGTAGTCCAAAGTTTCCACAAAGTATTCACTTAACTCATGAAAGGCTTTCTCCAGGGAAATATTTTTCAACGGTTGGTACACAAAGTGCCATTGCCCTTTCTGATAGAAGATGTAGTTTGGATGTAATAATAGCCCATCCGGATACAACATATGATTACGGATTTCATTTACTGTTTTTAATAATTCATCAATAAAGGATAAAATCTCCTGCTCGGTTAGGGTTTCTACCTCATATCGTTTCCGCATGGATTTCATGCCACTTACATCGTAAGTAAACCGACTTTTACCGTCTACACCTAGATGTTGCAACGGTAATATTCCGGGCAACTTATTTCTTTTCATCATCTGAATTTGATAGTCTTCCTCGTATTGGGTTTCCATCTCTATATGTAAGCAAACTTTGTTTAATTCTTTTGTGTATTTAACTTTCATTTCTTCTCCTCGCTACATGCTCAGCCCCATGCGCACTCGTGGGTGACCTCTTTAGCATTCTCAGTCATGGTGTCAGGATTCGAAAGCGCCGTATCTTCTGCTCGGTTTTTCGTATTCCGGCAGTTTGTGACACTGTCACTCCCATACCTTGCTTTGAGGCTCTTGCTTCCACTGTAACCTTGTTGCCATCTTGATATATTGTTACTTGAGGCGCATTAAAAAAGGTAAGTTTTCCGGCAATTCTCCCCGAAAATAACTCCAACATCTCCCCTTCTTGTAGTTCTTCTCTTCGGGCTCTCCCCGCCGCAACGGTTGCTACTTCACCGGCCGCTCCAATTAAGATATTTTTATCATGGTAGTATAGCACCCCATGAATAATTAAAACAATGACCAAAAAAATCATTGGCACAATAAATGCTGATTCTACGGTAATACTCCCCTTTAACTCTATATTTATTCTTTCTTTCAAAATCTTCATTTTTTTCTCCAAAACATCATCCCCCATCATCAATCGTATTCTACTATTCTCGTGCCAAATAACAAGTTGACGTGACCCTTGGAATCCGCTTAAGCTACTGTAACAGTTCAGAGAACGCTTATAGGTGAGGACATACTTTGATGATTAAGCGATAAAGCTACTCACAAAAATCACTAGGTAGCTCAGCGCAAGGAAAGGAATAAACGGCAATGTTGTTCGTCGATTCATTTTCTTCAAAACCAGCAATACCATCGAACTTATTGCTGCAAGGGAAAAAGCCAATACTAACAATGTCATAATCTGCCATAAACCCAGCAAGATCCCCAGTCCAAGTATGACTAAGCTATCCCCATAACCTAAGGCTTCATTTGTTATTTTACTAACTCCTAGGAATAGGATTCCCACGCCTGCTCCGCCTAACAACAAAAGCCACATTCCCTTTTCCTGAAAAAATAACACTCCGAAAGCAGCCCCTATCCCTAAGAGCAAATAGAGCAAGGGGATTTTCCGATGGCGGATATCCAACCATCCGAGAAAGCACAAATAAGCACTCCAACAAAGTTGCATTATGAACATCGCTGACACCCTCCTAATCCTTTTACTTGGGAGAGAGGAACCGCCCGAATGGTTCGT
>JGI20163J26743_11537955_pt1 | contig 11792 bp, 4 predicted proteins | sample TergutCu122P1_FD_26743 | JGI IMG/M metagenome (IMG submission 26743) | reverse complement strand
GTTCTAGGAACGGGTATAGTAACTCAGGACTCCAACTTCACCCTCTTTGCTCAGTGGCGCCGTGAAGGTAGTATATCAGTTACTTTCAATCCTAATGGAGGTACAGTGACTGAGGCCAGCAGATTTGTTATGCCAGGTGAAACCTTTGGGGGAGCCTTCCACATGCCAGCGAGACCAGGCTACATATTTATGGGTTGGTTTACAGCTAGAGTAGGAGGAGAGAGAATCCGAGGAACGGATACAGTAACGCAAAATGCTAACTTCACTCTCTTTGCCCAGTGGCGTCGAGAAGGTAGCATAATAGTTACTTTTAATCCTACTGGAGGAACAGTGACTGAGACTAGCAGAGGTGTTATGACAGGTGAAACCTTTGGAGGAGCCTTCCACATGCCAATACGTCCAGGCTACATATTTGAAGGTTGGTTTACAGCTGTAGTAGGAGGAGACAGAATTAGAGGAACGGATACAGTAAGACATGTTTCTAGCTTCACCCTCTTTGCTCGCTGGAGGCCAGAATAATGCAGGCTTCACCACCATAGAAGCACCATAATATACCCGAGTCGCTAAAGCACCACGTACCCGGGCGGGTGAATTTCGCCCAAGACCCCAAGGCGTATTTGAATAAGGTGTAATCAGCAAAAGATAATATATTAAGTAAGGTGTGTAAATTGGAGGATGCTCCAGTTGCACACCTTACTTTCTTAACCCTTATTCTTATTTTGCTAATTGAACGTTACAGCTAATGTTGTTTTTCTGATACGGCCCTTACTGTAACAATTGGACTAAAATATAAGACTAAAATATAACTAGCAATTAAGCTCATTGTTCTTGACATTGAGTTAACAAGGAACTATAATGTGAATAAGACGATACGTTTCGCTTTAGGGGGCTAATGTGGCTACAATAAAAGATGTTGCGAAAGAAACAGGACTTGGTTTAGCGACCATTTCAAAATATATAAATGGCGGAAATGTTCGGGAAAAAAATAAAATCGCCATTGATGGAGCAATTGAAAAGCTTGGCTTCACAGCCAATGCCTTTGCAAGAGGGCTTAAAACTGGAAAATCCCATACCATTGGTGTTGTTATACCAGAATTGGGAAACATATTTATAACCACTATTATCACGGCTATGGCTGATGTCCTTCGAGAAAAAGGATATGGAGTCATTGTTTGTGACTGTCGAACTGATGAGATACTGGAAGGAGAGATGGTTAGATTTTTACTAGAAAAAAGGGTAGATGGTATTGTTAACATGCCTGTCTCCAAAGATGGAGACTATATGCAACCAGCTATTGAAGGGGGCATTCCAGTTGTTCTATTGGACAGGATGATTAACGAATTAATAGGAAATGTTTCGGCTGTTTTAGTTGATAATGTAAGTGCATCTTCGGCTGCGGTGAAATTGCTTCTTGATGCGGGACATAAAGACATTGGAATTATTTTGGGGCCTCAAGATATTTTTACCTCACAACAGCGTTTGCTAGGGTATAATCAAATGCTTATCCAAAATGCCATTCAACCTAATGATTCTTATGTTATATATAGTGACTATTCCGTTCAAGGTGGTTACGAAAGCATGAAACAATTGCTGGAATGTAGTAAGATGACAGCAGTTTTTTCCACAAATTATGAAATGACTCTAGGTGCTATTATTGCCCTAAATGAGCAGGGAATACAAGTTCCAGAACAGATTTCTTTTGTAGGTTTTGACAATATGCAAATTTCTCAAGTAGTACAGCCAAAACTTACAGTGGTTTCTCAGCCTTTAAAAGAAATTGGTGAGCAGGCCGCCGAGATTTTACTATCAAAACTTCTAGGTGAGGCGGATAAGGTCACGCCTCAAATAATAACCTTGTCTACAGAAATTGCTAAGGGGAAATCTATTCTCGCAAGGGAGTAGATAGTAGAGTAGCACTAGGTATCGGTGAAGTGAATCTTGCTAGTAACGTCATAGAGAACCTAAACGAGAATGTAAACGGAAGACGGATAATGGGGAAAAAGGGAATGAAGAAACGGGGAGAAGAATTTTTTTATCGTAAAAGCGAAACGTTTCACTTTTGTAAAGATATTATTATTCACTTTGATGTCAAAAGGATTTTGAAATCCTTATAACATAAATATATTTTTAAGAAAGGGTACATATTATGTCAAATTTTGTCAATCCAGAACTAGTGCCAAAACACAAACTTCACACAGGCCAAGAAATTCCCTGTATTGGAATGGGGACCTTCGGTTCTGACCGATTTACTCCAGAGCAAGTCTCTGATGCAGTAGGAGGAGCTATTCGATGTGGATATCGCCTTTTTGATTGTGCTGCAATTTACGGTAATGAAGATCTAATTGGAAAGGTGTTTAAAAATGCTTTTGATGAAGGGGTTGTAAAACGAGAAGAGCTTTTTATCATTTCAAAGGTTTGGAATGATATGCATGAGCCGGAAAATGTTCTTAAATCTATTAAGAAAACTCTAGCAGACTTACAGCTAGATTATGTTGATGCTTTTGTTGTTCATTGGCCATTTAGAAATTATCATGCACCAGGCTGTGATGGGGATGCCAGAAATCCGGATTCCAAGCCATTTTCTGTAGATGATTTTATGGCTACATGGAAACAAATGGAAGAACTTGTGGACATGGGCCTTACAAAAAGTATCGGCATGTCTAATATGACCATTCCTAAACTAGAAGCAGTACTACCTCTTTGTAAGATTAAGCCAGTCCTTATTGAGATGGAATTACATCCTAGTTTCCAACAAGAAGAGCTTTACAACTACTGTGTAGATAGAGATATTCAACCAATCGGATTTTGCCCAATTGGCTCGCCAACTCGTCCAGACCGTGACAAAACCCCTGATGATGTGGTGGATACCCAGATACCAGAGGTAGTAGAAATTGCCAAAGCTCATAATGTTCATCCGGCAATTATATGTTTAAAGTGGGCTGTACAAAGGGGGCAGATTCCTATTCCATTTTCAGTTTATGAAAATGAGTACGTAAGTAATCTAAAAGCCACCACCGAAGATCCTTTAACTGACGAAGAAATGGCAATATTAAAATCTGTAGATAAAAATTGCCGTCTAATTAAAGGTCAAGTATTCCTATGGGAAAGCGCCAAAGGATGGGAAGACCTTTGGGATTTGGATGGTAACATAACCAAGTAAAAATGTCTTAGTTTGTAACGGCAAATATCCTCGGCAATGCAAATTATGACTTTTAAATTACCTTAACAACCTTAATAACCTTTAAAAACCATGTGATTTATGAAAGGAGTAAGTAGTTTATGAAACGTAACAAAAAAGCAATCATTAGTGTTATTATGGCACTAGCAATGGTATTGTCAGGCTTTACTGCAGTACAGGCAGCCCCTGATCAAGAGGCAGGGCCCCAAGCGCCGCCAGTTGCAGCAGAAGCAGGAGATGCAGGAGATGCAGGAGATACACCTACACCTGTATCGACATTACCAGAGCAATCAGAAGATATGAGGAATTTAAGGGAAAACACCTTGGTAGGCTTACCTCACCGAAGTGACAGAGCCCCTGACTTTTTCGTATCTCCTGATGGAGACGATAATAACGCCGGAACCACAAGAGAAACTGCATTTGCAACACTTGACAGAGCTAGACTAGCTGTTCGGGCAATCTTACCTACAGCTACAGAGGATATTGTTGTTGAACTTGCAGGAGGTCTATACCCCATGACAGAAGTAACATTTGACTATGGAGATTCTGGTAGGCCAGGTGTTACAGTATTCTATCAAGCAGCAGAGGGAGAAAGGCCAATCCTTAGTGCTGGTTTTACCATGGATCCAGATATTTGGGAAAGAGTTCCTCCAGAGGAAGTTCCCCAAGCTGGCGACTTACCAGTTTACAGAACTACCCTTGAGCGTGACAGTAAGTTGCGCCATATGTATGTTAATGAGCAACGCGCTAACATGACCCTAAGTCCTGTTATTGGTGCAGGCCTTAGAACTATGACAGGCACTCCAACGGTAAATATCCGGACCAGATTCCACGAAGATCCAGATCATCCAGATGCTAATCCCCAACCTTGGGCATGGCATGCTCGTAATGGTATTCCTGCAGGAATTATTTTCCATGAGAATGTAGGGATTACACCAGACACCAGAAATCCAGAGAACATTGAGTCGTCAAGAGTGGCTGGTGCAGCCCGTTGGGCGAGACCCTTTATAACTTTTGAGTCCATAGAGTACGTGACATGCACAGACAAATTCCCTAATGTACCAGCAGGTTTTAGAGGGGGAGTCTTAATGCGTTATCAAATGCCTTATGGAGCCATTGCCCACTCTCTAAGTGATAACACCAATTTCACAGGAGGAAACGACCAAGTGATTCGTAATGCTTGGGAGTTCTTTAACAGACGAGGAGATTTCTATTTTGACCAAGCTAACGAGAATCTTTACTACATTCCACGAATAGGAGAAGACATTAATTCAGCTGAAGTAGTTATTCCTTACAAGAGCACAGTTATTGACATTAGAGGGATTCCATTTGGGGATCGTACCGATCCAAATCCAGATCCGATTCATGACCTTACACGTGTAAGATATCTCACCTTTAGTGGCTTAACCCTTGCTCATACAGATTATATCTTAGAGCAACTGGAGGGTACATACATTGACAGTATTTATGGCATGCGTACTACTCACTCTACAGGATTTGCTTCTATTCAAGGATGTATAGTTGCAACAGCCTTTTTATGGAGTTCAACCCATGGCGGTGGAAGTAATGCTACTGGTATGAACTGGCATAATGCTATGTATCGTCATTATGACTTACCACCAGCAGCTCTGCAAATTAACGCAGCAAGATCTATCCGCTTCCTTAATGGTGAGGTTATCCTAACAGGATTTAACGGTATCCACATTGAAAACGATGTTCGTGATATTGAAATCACCGGAAACCTTATTAGAGATACCCTGGCTGGTGCTATTGCTGTAGGTCACCCAACTCACATTTATGAAAATGACGAGGCAGGCCTTCACGAGTCACCATTAATGACATTTACTAACGGCTTTACTTTTTCAGATGCACCATGGGATAATCTTCCTGCAGGCGGTACTCCAGCTTATCATATTGCCGGGATAGAGAAAGAGAAGTTTAGAGATGGAACCGAAGCGGTACCCCAAGACATCTATATTACTAACAATGTAATCTGGAGAGTAGGTGCAGGTTTCCCAGGAGTTAATACATTAACATCATTCTACACCACCAACTTGCAAATCCTTCATAACCTTATGTATGATGCTACTTATGGCCATGTAAGCCTTGGTTGGGGTTGGTGTGAATTTGATGGTTATGGATGGAATGCAGATAGAACTCCAAAGCCAGGTGCACCTGCTGGAAACGAAGCAGCTAACAAACTTGGCGGTCCATATCATGGAACCCACGAAGCTTCTTTTGCAAGAATTCCAGTATACACAACTACATCCAGAGCTAACAGGGTAAATCATAACATTATCGAAAACTGTATGAGACTTCTGGCAGACTCTGGTGCTATCTATACCCTTGGACGCCAAGGAGACCCAGGTAATTTACCAGATGGAGGATCTTGGCATACTCTTCAAAGTAGCCCAAGAGCATTAACATCTTCTCCAGTTACCGATCCAACCCACAACTGGCATCACTCTAACTGGAGGAACTATACCACTATGAACTATAACTTCCTAAATCCAATTGCTGACGATAGTGAATTATACGAAGCAGCTTGGGCCAATGCCATCCACCCTGATGAAGGTAGTACCTTTATTAAGATGGTAGGAAATGTTATGCGTTCACGTAATACTACTAACAGACGTTTTATTGAGTTAAACAACTGGAAACGTAAAAGTGATATGTGGGCAGTGAATAACTTCACCACCGAATCCAATTTAATGAACGGTGCCCCAAGAATCACATTCTTACAACCACATGCAAACAACAGAATTATTCCATGGGCAGAATGGCCATTAGAAGCTCATGACATTATCTTAGGGGCAGGGCCAGAGGATCAATTCCTTCATAATGTTCCTGATGACATTAGACCTGCTACTGAGCTAGAGCTTAGAGGATATGTTCGTACTCGTGCTAACCAACCAATGAATCTAGGTGGACACTTAAGTGCTGAGGATACAGTATGGCTTGCTCCTGCAGGCACAGCAGTAGAAGATTTAGATGCAAGCTTACCAAACATGACTAGCGCCCCTGGAGACGCTGGAGCTATTATGATTCCATATGAAAGCGGAGTATTCAAGTTATTCATCGTCTTTGAAGATGGCACAGTAATGGAATCAAAATATCATGTTGAATCTACCACTGTTAGGACTAATATTAGACCAGGAGTAGATTACAGAGTTTCTCAATTAAATCCATTAGTAATTGAGTTGAATCTTGAGGAATATACCTTTACCTTAAACGGTGGACCTGTAAGTCATGGATTTAGAATTTCTCATGCAGCTGAATGGATGTTAGTTGCAACTTCCATCGCTGATGGAACTAGAACGGAAATTGACTTTACCACCTATGTATTGGATGCAGATCGGATATTACCTCAATATGTTACCGTTGAAGCGGGTCAGCCCATTAGATTTGCTGTTGATTTGAATTTCCCTGAGGCGGTTTATCCAGAGATAGACATATGGGTTGTTCATGGAAGTAATCTATACCCTGATCCAACTGGCGCGGTTGGCTCTAGAGCTTCAGGTACTGATTTGCAGATTATTGCCCCAACAGTGCCGGGACCAGGCTATGTCATTGTTATATTCCCGGCAGGTTATACTGAGCCAATCCTAAGTCAGTCCCATGCTCAAATAACCGTTGTAGAACCCCAACCCCCAGCAGTATGGCCAGATGGCGTAGGCCAGCCAGATACTTGGTTCTCCTCATTAGAGGGAATTACTCTAAACGCTGCCGGTCAAGTTACTAGATGGGAAAGTATTGGTACTGTTGCAGATAGAGCAGCGACACCTGGTGCTCACAATAATAACCCACCAAGAATGAAGAACATGCCTGGCTGGTCAGCTCAATCAGTAGAATTTAATGGTGGACACTTAATCTTTACTCATCCACTTAACACCCCAGACAGAGCCAACTTAAGATACATCTCTATATTGGCACTTTCTGCTCACACAGGTATGTACAGTGACGGGAACGCTGATGCAGTAGTATTCTGGAATGAATCTGGAAGCTGGGGGCAAACTGCATTGTCACCACGAAGAATGAATATTCAAACTAAGTTTGGAACGGGACAAACCGGTGACACCCCAATATGGAGTCGTCCTGCTAATACCCATCTAACTTCTACATGCTTTACTGTTTCTGCTGTTACTAGGAGAGGCGGCACTGGAGGTGATACTGTAACAAACGCCATAGAGAGAATCTACGTAGATGGTGAAAACGTAAGACAGATAACAGGAAGAAGAAATGCACTTCTCAATAACCGACCTCTCGCTAGTATGGGTCGTGCCGTTAACATGGGTGCCCCTGGTCCTGGCCCTTGGCAAACAGGAGCAGACAAACCAAATACTGCTAGATTCGATTTGGCGGAATTGATGATCTTCGATCGTACTCTTACAACTGAAGAAGTTGAAGCCCTTTCTTTGTACGTCAAACGCCGCCACAGTGCCGCAATAGCCGGATGTCCTCTAGCTTTAATAGAGTACATGATAGGAAGAGCTGAAGCTCGTATTGAATTTGATTATGAAGAAGACTCATGGGCCGTATTTGCGGAAGCTTTGGCAGATGCTCTAGAAGTTGTTGAAGATCCAGATGCAACTCAAGAAGAGATTGATGGTGCATATTTCGTATTACGTGATGCGTATCTAGATCTTGTACGTGCACCTTGGTATCGCTTTATTGCAAGATATCTATTGCCAGATAATGTTACTGTAAATCCAGGTCAACTAGTTAGTCTTTCCTTCGACCTAAATGAAAGCGAGATGGATATCTGGTTAGCACCTGCAGGCACAGTAGTTGGCGATTTAGATGAAAGCTTACCATACATGACTCGTGTTGATGGTAACAGAATTTCCATAATTGCTCCGGAAGACTATGGACAGTATCAACTGATTCTAGTTAGTGATGGAGAAATCATCAGTAGATCTATTGCAGTTGTTTCAGTTGTTGAGGTACTTACTACTCCAACCATTCCTATGGAGGGTCTAGATATATGGCTAGATGCAACTAGAGGAGTAACAACCGATGGAGCAGGCAATGTAATTGGTTGGGAAAACCAAGCTACAGCAGGGCCTAGACCAGGCGTTGTCTTTGGAATTTCAGATCGAACTGCAGCACCACTTCCGCCTGGAATGTCCCAAAGATGGGGAACGCCAGCACCTGCTTTAGGACTTCCAGAAATTGACGGTTATCCAACAGCAGGAACAGCAGAAGCAGGTTATGCCTTTGTTAACTTTGGGCCATCTGCAAGACCACTAGGTGTTGATGATTTCCATAATTATGATGGGTCTAGAGAAATGACTATCTTTACCCTTGCCAATCCAACCAACCCAAGAGAGCCAAGTGCTGACCAAAACGGTGTTATTTTCTTCGGAGATATTAACTGGAGTGGAATTAACCTGGGTCTTGGTACAGGCGGTGTTAATGTTCGCTTTGGAAACGGTGTAGCTGGTAATGGTGGTAACATGACAGCAACAACTACTATTAGCGGTTTAACAGCTGTTACAGCCAGAATGGATGAAGGAGCCAGAATCATTCGTGTTAATGGTACTCAAGTAGGCCAAAACACCCAAACTGGTGCAAACATTCCAATTAATAACACCAGACCAATTGTTCAAATTGGATATGCTTTAGGCGGTTGGTACACCTCTGGCGCAGCTCGTCCATTTAGAGGTGAGATTGCTCAGATTCTTCTTTACAACAGAGCATTAAGTAATGAAGAAGTTGAACAAGTTGAAGCATTCTTAGATTACATGGCTGTTGGCGGTACTTTGCCAGGTCCTGTAGTATGCAGAGACTTATTAGGTGCTCGAATTGAATATGCAGAAAGCTTAGATGCAGATAACTTCACAGGCACTAGCTGGGCAGCTCTTCTATATGCTTTAAATGCAGCAAGAGAAGTATATGCAGATGAAGATGCTGACCAAGTAGATGTAAATGGCGCATTCTATGATTTGCGAGACGCTATCGAAGACTTAGTAGAAAGAGCAGATAGAGATGAACTAAGAGCTAGAAAAGTAGAGGCTGGAGAATTACTTGGAGGTCACTTCACTCCAGTTACTTTAGCAGCACTAAGAGCAGCATATAACGCAGCCTGGGCTGTGTATAATGACACAGATGCTGATCAAGTTATGGTAGATCAAGCTTATGCAAACTTAACTCAAGCCATGAATGGTTTAGTCGAGTTACCTTCAACAATCACCGTAACCTTTAATCCGGCAGGTGGATCAGTACCTCAGAGTTACAGAGTTGTACCTGTTGGTGGAACCTTTGGAGGAGCCTTCCCAACGCCGACTAGAGATGGACATGTTTTCCGAGGCTGGTTTACAGACACAGTAGCTGGTGTGAGAATCATGGGAACCCATTTCGTAACACAAATCGAAGATCTTGTCCTTTACGCTCGTTGGGAAAGATCTCAAGAGATACTTATTCACTTCTGGGGCGAAGGTGGCACAGTCTTTGAGCCTGTTCGCCAGGTTACAGCGGGTGCTGACAACTTTGGAGGAGCCTTCCTAATGCCTGTCCGCGAGGGATTCATATTTGAAGGCTGGTTTACCTGTCGAGTTGCTGGTACTAGAATTATGGGCACACACAGAGTAAATCTAACAGAAGATACCAACCTATTCGCTCGTTGGCGGCCAGATAACAGCATACAGCTTACTCTAAACCCAACTGGAGGAACAGTTAGCCCTACTACCAGAACCGTTGTATTAGGTGGAACCTATGGAGGGGCTTTCCCGAGACCTCAGCGTCTAGGCTATGAATTTACAGGCTGGTTTACAAATTATGGCCGAAGAGTCATGGGTACTCATACAGCTACTCATACAGCTAACTTTACTCTATATGCTGGTTGGGAAAGGACTGGAACTATTATAGTTACCTTTAACCCGACAGGTGGAAATGTTAGTCCTACAAGTAGAATTGTATCAATGGGTGATACCCATGGAGGTGCCTTCCCGTTCCCAACACATCCAAATCCAAATACAATCTTTAATGGTTGGTTTACCGCTGAAGTTGGTGGAGTAAGGATTGTGGGAACTCAAGTAGTTACTCACACTGAGAACTTTACCTTGTTTGCTCGTTGGACTACACCAGCAATGGCTGTTAAGGGAGATTTAATCCAATCACCATAGATTTATCTGTGGATTGGTAGAAGCGATTATGTTGATGTTAGTTAGAAACATTTTCACTTGAATTACAGTAGCAAAGATATATGATTTATGTCAGGCGAAGCATTCTTATATGCTTTGCCTGACTAAACATACCGAAATGTGATGCGATTAGGCAAAATGGTGACTACTGCTAACATTTTGGTATATATAACGATAACAATAGGATTCATTTTTTTGTACATTATGTATTACAATGGTAGCATCACATTATGTGACGTAGATAAAGTTGTACAAAAAACAACAAAAAAGAAAAAAGGAGATTATGAAATGAAGAAAAGGTTAATTATTAAGATTATCGCAGTAGCGATAAGCGCTATGATGCTAATGTTAGCAGCTTGCGGAAATGGTGGCGATGATCCAGTTGATCCTCCAGAAGATCCTCCAGAGGTAACTGAAGATCCTCCAGAAGATGATGATGACGAAGATCCACCATTGGAAGTGGATCCAGGAACAGACGGTGTTCTAAATGTACTTATTTGGGACGCTAACCAACAACCAGGTATTCAACAAATCATTGATGCCTTTACAGCAGAAACAGGTATTGAGGTAGAGATTCAAGTTATACCTTGGGGTGACTACTGGACACTACTTGAGGCGGCAGCTGGTGGTGGAGACATGCCAGACGTAATGTGGATGCACAGTAACGAAGTTCAAAGATATATGTCGGCAGGATTATTATTAGACCTAACAGACTTCTTACCAGGTAGTCAAGTAAACATGGCTGGATTCCCTCAAGACATTATTGATCTTTATGCCTATGATGGAAGATATTATGCTGTACCTAAGGATATTGACACCATTGCAATATGGTACAACGTAGGAATGTTTGAAGAAGCTGGCATCGATTTCCCAAATGAGTCTTGGACATGGGAAGATTTCTATGATGCAGCAGTTGCTTTAACAGATGGCGCAGGACAATATGGTGTTGCTTGGGGACCAGGAAACAACCAAGATGGATACTACAACGTAATTTACTCAATGGGTGGTTATGTAATTAACGATGCAAGAGATGCATCAGGATATGACAATCCATACACCATCGAAGCAATGTTATTTGTTGAAAGATTAATCCAAAATGGTGGACTTCCAGTTGAAGTTAGAGGTCTAGATGACCAACACGTTCACTTTGAAGCTGGAACAGTTGGTATGATTACTATGGGATCTTGGATGATTCCAGCATTTAGAGACAATCCTTACTTTGTAGAAAATGCAAGAGTTGCAGTATTACCAATGGCAGCTAACACAGGCAGAAGAGTTTCTATCTACAATGGTTTAGGATGGGCAGCTTCAGCGGCAACAGATATGCCAGATGAAGCAAAAGCTTTAATCGAGTGGTTTGGAACAGAAGCAATGCAAATCAAGCAAGCAGAGCTTGGCGTAACTATGTCTGCATACCAAGGAACTTCTGATGCATGGGCTGGAAACATCGACGCATTTGATGTAGAACCATA
>JGI20163J26743_11537956_pt1 | contig 11793 bp, 10 predicted proteins | sample TergutCu122P1_FD_26743 | JGI IMG/M metagenome (IMG submission 26743) | reverse complement strand
TTACGCACCTATCACAATCACTTGTGATTGATGAAGGTGCTATGTCAGGAATTCAACCTCTTTAGAGGTTAGAATTCTACGACCACTTGCAAAAGAATACGCTTGTGAATAGGCGTTTCGCAAGCTTTCACTCGCAAAAGCATATGATTACTATCATCAATCACAAGTGATTGTGATAGGTGCGTAACAAGCAGAAGGAGGTAATTTGAATTGAACAAACTAACACTAGACCAAAGCAAAATAAACAATGCACGTACCAGTGCGGCGAACATTGCGAAAGATATGCAACAGTTTATAGACGTACATACTACGGTTAGTACAGAAAGAACTGTGGTGAGGTTTTTGGGCATAGACGGCGTTGATGAATTTGAAACACCGATGCCAAATGTTCTTGTGGACAAAGTAAAAGAGGCAGGTGGTTTATCAAAAGGCATGGCATATTGGATTGGCAATGCTATGATTGCAACCGGTTTATCACCTCAAGAAATAGCTGATAAAGTTGCGCTTTCTGAAATGGATATCACAACGTTTCCGCAAGTAAGCGCAAAAGAAGCTGAACAAAAAATATTACCTGTCGTGAAAGAAACCCTTAAAAGAATTAGGGAACAGTCAGAGAAAAGAGAAAAATACCTAAGAGAAATTGGTGAAGGAAGAAGGCCATATCTTTATGTAATCGTTGCAACAGGAAATATATATGAAGACGTTACTCAGGCAAAAGCGGCAGTTAGACAAGGCGCTGACATAGTTGCGGTAATAAGAACGACGGGCCAAAGTCTTTTGGATTACGTTCCGTACGGCGCAACTACTGAGGGTTTTGGAGGAACTTATGCAACCCAGGAAAACTTTAAAATCATGCGAAAAGCACTTGATGAAGTAGGCGAAGAAGTAGGCAGGTATATTAGACTTTGCAATTATTCTTCCGGAATGTGCATGCCTGAGATTGCTGCAATGGGTGCCATGGAGCGTCTGGATGTAATGTTAAATGACGCACTTTATGGCATACTTTTTAGAGATATAAACATGCAAAGAACCCTTGTAGACCAATTTTTCTCTCGCGTTATCATTGGATATTGCGGAATTATATTCAACACAGGTGAGGACAACTACCTTACTACTGCTGATGCCTTTGAAGAAGCCCATACAGTACTTGCATCGCAATTTATAAATGAGCAATTTGCGGTGCTTGCAAAAGTAAAAGAAGAGCAGATGGGACTTGGTCACGCATTTGAAATGGATCCAAACCTTGAAAACGGATTTCTATATGAGTTATCGCAAGCGATGATGGCAAAACAAATTTTCCCGAACGCTTCACTTAAATATATGCCGCCTACAAAATTCATGACAGGAAATATCTTTATGGGGCAAGTGCAAGATGCGTTATTTAACTTGATTTCAGTATGGACAGGGCAATCGCTTCAACTTCTAGGCATGATGACAGAGGCGATTCATACGCCACACATGCACGACAGATACATCTCCATTGAAAATGCTTCTTACATATTTAACAATGCAAGAGACATCGGAGAAGAAATCGAGTTCAAAGAAGGTGGAATAATTCAAAAGAGAGCACAAAAAGTACTAGCTGATGCAGAGGACCTTCTAAAAGCAATCGAAAAAGAAGGGCTGTTTTCAACTATTGAAAAAGGTCAATTTGGCGGTGTTAAGAGAGCAAGAGATGGCGGAAAAGGGCTCAATGGAGTGTGCAAAAAAGATGCAGACTACTTCAATCCATTTATAAAAATGATGCTAGGGAGGGAAGAATAATGCAGACAGTTGATTTAACAAAAGTAAAACCTTATGGAGATACTATGAATGATGGTATGGTTCAAATGTCGTTTACCTTACCTGTGCCATATGGTGATGAAGCAAATGAAGCAGCAAGACAACTTGCTAAAAAAATGGGGCTTGATGAGCCTAGCGTTTCTTATTCAAAAGATATGGGTGGCTTTACGTTTTTTGTGGTATATGGAAAATGTCAGCATACAGTGGACTTCTTAAATATAAAAGTTCCAAAAGTTGATGTTGATATTATGGACAGAGAAGCCTGCGAAAAATATATAACAGACAATATCAAAAGAGAAGTTGTAATCGTAGGAGCAAGTACGGGAACTGACGCACACACCGTTGGAATTGACGCAATAATGAACATGAAAGGTTTCCAAGGAAACTATGGTCTTGAAAGATACAAAGGCATAGAAGCTATAAACATGGGTAGCCAAGTTCCTAATGAAACGTTAATTGCAAAGGCGATCGAAACAAAAGCAGATGCGATTTTAGTGTCACAAACAGTAACTCAAAAAGATGTGCATATACAAAATCTAACCAATATGGTAGAATTATTAGAAGCTGAAGGACTCAGAGACAAAATCATTTTAGTTTGCGGAGGTCCTAGGATTTCTCATGAGTTTGCACAGGAGCTTGGTTATGATGCGGGGTTTGGCCCACAAAGCTTTGCGCAAGATGTTGCATCTTTTGTTCTTACTGAGATTGTAAAAAGAAAATTGATTTAAATAACGGCTTGTCCTTTGCTTCCATATTGGAACCGTACTGTCAAACTTGCTGTCCTCGTGTACGGAGGGGAGTAAGCGCAGATATGACAAATCATATCTGGCTGCGCGCTCCTGCAACAACTTTGCCGGTAGAACCCAATTTGAAAGCAAAATCCTACGCCGTATAAAAAAGAAAGGAAGATAATATTTTGAAAAACAAAATAAAAACAGCGGATGAAGCCGTAGCTAATATTAAAGACGGCATGACCATCATGGTTGGAGGATTTATGGCGTGCGGAACACCGGAAATTCTCATCGATGCCCTTGTACGAAAAGGCACAAAAAACCTCACAATAATATGTAATGACGCCGGAGTTCCCGGACGCGGTGTCGGAAAACTTCTTACAAATGGACAAATAAAAACTCTGATTGCATCTCATGTTGGATTAAATCCTGAGGTTGCGCACAGAATGAACACAGATGTAGAGGCTGACAAAATAGAGTGCATCCTTGTTCCTCAAGGAACATTAGCAGAAAAAGTACGTGCAGCCGGCGCAGGAATCGGAGGATTCCTTACTCCGACAGGTGTTGGAACTATAGTTGCTGACGGAAAGCAAGTTATAAAAGTAGAGGGGAGAGACTATTTGCTTGAGACACCTCTAAAAGCTGATGTAGCACTTATAAGAGGAAGCGTTACTGATAAATTCGGAAACACAACATACAAGGGGACGACTAGAAATTTCAATCCGATTATGGCAACTGCCGCTGACCATGTAATAGTGGGCGCATGCGAAATAGTGGAAACAGGAGAAATAGACCCAAATAACATAGTTACCTCGGGAATATTTGTAGATGTAATAGTGGGAGGTGAAGAACCATGGGAGATATAAAAGAAAGAATTGCTAAAAGAGTAGCAAAGGAACTAAAAGATGGCGACGTTGTAAATCTTGGCATTGGGCTTCCTACCATGGTTGCAAATTCACTACCTGAAGGTGTTGAGATAATTCTTCAGTCCGAAAATGGGATAATGGGAATGGGCCCTGCACCTGCTTCCGGAAACGAAAATGTTGACATAGTAAATGCCGGTGCGCAGTATGTAACAGTTAAAACAGGCGCAATGTTCTTTGACAGCGCAACGTCCTTTGGAATTATCAGAGGTGGGCATGTAGATGCGACTATTTTAGGCGCCCTTGAAGTTGATGAAAAAGGCAACCTTTCTAACTGGATTGTACCGGGGAAAATGGTTCCCGGCATGGGCGGTGCGATGGATCTTGTTGTAGGTGCGAAAAAAGTTATAATCGCAATGCAACATACACAAAAAGGCGAGCACAAAATTCTTAAAGCTTGCACATTACCATACACAGCTGTTGGTGTTGTTGATATGATAATCACAGAAATGGGCGTTATGGAAGTGACGGATAAGGGAATCGTACTGAAAGAAAAACATGCTGACTTTACCATTGAAGAAGTAAAAGCGGCGACAGGATGCGAGCTTATTATAAGTCCAGATCTAAAAGAGATGGAATAAAAGTCAAAAATTTTTAGACATTATAAAATCGTTGATTTCTGGACATTGTACTTCTTGTTGCTTAAATTAATTGACTAATTTGGCGGAAAAAAATAACAATAGTAACATTTATTAAAGAGTTAAATAAACCTCTTTTCAACTGTGGATAAAGGTGTTTTTTAAAAACATCGAAACCGCCAAAAACGTTGCAATTTGAATCGAACACAAAAGAAAAGTTATCAACATACACATGTGAATAAAATTGTATACAATTCAAAAAAAGATGTGGAAAAGTCACTTAACCCCCCCCAATATCACGTCTTACGACTTGTTGAAAGTTGTTTGAAAAAATGCGAACATGGGTTGACATAATACCGTTGGGAGAGAGGAGGCAAAATTCGTGTTAAAAGAAAAAATTTCATATAAGGAAGGGTTACCTGTAAATATTCTTGTTGCAAATGTTAAAGAATATCCCATTCATTTTCATGCCGACATTGAAGTTGTGTATGTTTTGTCGGGTTCAATTACATTAAAAAATGGATATTACACATATACATTAAGACAAGATGACCTTTTTATTTTAAACGATATGGAACTTCATAGTTATGAGAGCACAGATGAGGACAATATGGTGTTGATTTTGCACCTTGATATTTCATACTTTGCTGACTACTACGAAGACTTTAGAAATTGTTTTTTCATTACAGATGTTAATGGTGAAACAGATGAAAGTCTTGAAGTTTTGAAACAATTTGTTGCAAGAATAACAATGGAAATACTGAGAAAAGGCAAGGGATACGAACAAAACGTAATTGAAAATGCGCACAATCTTATTTCCGGGCTTATTTCTGATTTTCAGTATTTTGCAATGAAGGATGGTAAACTTGAAAACGAGACAGGCAGAAGAGGCAACAAAGTTCTTGCGGATAGGCTTCGTAGAATTACAGATTACATGTACGAAAATTATACAAGAAGATTGCCTTTAAGTGAAATAGCAAAGAGAGAACACCTTAGCATTTTTTATCTTTCACATGTTATTAAACAGGCGACAGGTTTGAGTTTTCAGGATCTACTTAGTTTCATCAGGGTAGAAGAATCTGAAAAACTGCTGCTTGGGACAAACAAAAGAATAGGCTTGATTGCAGAGGAATGTGGTTTTTCGGCGATAAGATACTACGTAAAACACTTCCAGACTTGGTTTGGCATGCATCCGACCGAATATAGAAAGAAGTATGCAGGTAAAGTAATAAGCCGTGAGACTGTTGCAAGTTATGAAAAATATGCTTCGACAGAAATAGAAAATGCGATAAAAAAGCAGCTAAAAGGCATATACACCGAATACACAAAAGAGCTCAAACCAAAATCCGTAATAATTGATGTTGATATAAACGCGCGAACATCGGAAAAAGAGCAAAAGTCAAATTTCCCGGAAGAAATATTTGAAAAAGAGCTAAAAGTTTTATCCAAACCTTTTAATTTCTTCAAAAATTTAAATGAAAGAGTCATCTTTTCAAATGAAACGTGTATCATTTCCACATCGGCGAAACCTGGGACAGAAGTAAACGGGCTTAGCATTTTGATGTACAATTTCGATGCGGAATTTTCAAAGAAGCAGATGAATTATACAAAAAAAGAAGATTCGTTTGAAGCACTAAAAAGTTTTAATGGCGAAACTGAAATACTATTAAGGTTTGTTGGAATGTCAGGTAATTTTAAAATTATCAGGTACAAGATGACAAAACAAAACTTCATTAGTGCGCAAGAAGAAGCGGCAAAAGATTCGGAGCTCACAAATAAAAGACAAGCTCTTATTAATAGTTGGAGTTCGTTCCCTAGCGTTGAATCAGGTGAGCTTACAGTTTCGGATGCACTTAGTTTGAGAGCAACTTTGCACGGTTTTAGTGCTGAGTTAATCTTAATCGATAGAGAATAACACATTTAAAGCATAGCAAAATTGTACATTTTTTTACACAGAAGTATAGTTGAAAGAAATTCCTGTCTTTGGTAACATGTAACCACGAGACAGGAATTTTTTAAATTTTCCTAATAGGTCGAAACAATTTAAATATTACGCAGGATTTTTGCTTTTTAACAAGGTATGCGTGGGAGGTAGTTAAATGAAATTATTGATAATAGGTGCCGGCGGTGTAGGAACGGCTGCAGCAATGATAATTAAAAGAGCGGGTAAAGAAGGCGATTGGGCAGAAAAGATTGTAGTATCAGATTATAACTTTGACAGAGCTAAAGAGGTTGCAGAGAAAATCTGTGGCGGCGGCAAATATGTTGCAGAAAAAGTTGATGCAGGAAATGCAGACAGCATTAAAGAGCTCATTAAAAAACATGGCATTACATATGTTATGAATGCGGTAGAGCCAAGATTTAACGAGACGATTTTTGACACATGTTTTGAAGAAAAAGTAGGATATATTGATTGTGCCATGACACTTTCAAAGAGACATCCTGAAAAACCATATGAACTTACACATATTAAACTAGGCGATTACCAGTTTGCGAAACACGAAGAGTGGAAAAAAGCAGGTGTTATGGCGATTGTAGGTTCAGGGGTTGAGCCGGGCGTGGCAAACGTATTTGCAAAATACGCAGATAAACATTTATTTGATGAAATTGATGAAGTTAACATTAGAGATGGCGATAGCTATGCGGGCGCAGACGGACACTTTGGATTTTCAGTTTGGACAACAATTGAAGAATGCTTAAACCCTCCTGTAATTTGGGAAAAAGAAAGAGGTTGGTTTACGACTAAGCCATTTTCAGAGCCTGAAATTTTCAACTTCCCCGGAGGAATTGGTGACGTTGAAGTAGTTAATGTAGAACATGAAGAAGTTCTTATGATACCGAGAGTTATCGATTGTAACAGAGTTACATTTAAATTTGGAGTTCCAAGAGAAACACGCGAGCTACTTTTACATCTTGAAGAAGTAGGTATGGATGAGGCCAACAAAAAAATTAAAGTTGGTGACTCAGAAATCGCACCTAGAGACTTCCTTGTAAAAGTAATTCCACCTGTAGAAAATGCGACTAAAAATATGACTGGTAAAGGTTGTGCAGGAGCATGGGTGACAGGCAAAAAAGATGGAAAAAGAAGATCGGTTTACTTATATCAAGTAGCTGATAATCAAGATTGTATCAAAAAATACACAACTAACTCAGTAGTATCTCAAACAGCTATAGGCCCTGTTATTATGCTTGAGCTTGTTGCAAAAGGAATTTGGGATCTTAAAGGAGTAAACGGCCCTGATAGTTTTGATCCGGACCCGTTTGTAGAGAGACTGGCAAAATATGAGTTTCCTGCAGGAATGCGTGAAATGGAGTCAGAGTATGCAGATATGGTAAATGAGAAAACTTTACTTAGCATGATTGGGAAATAAGTAAGACTGTAAACAAAAAAATGACCCTGCCTTTTGCGGGGTCGTTTTGTTGTTTGTTCGAATTTTTTTGACTAACAATTAGGATTTTCTGTATTCGACACCGTTTTTGTCAAAGTTCTTACGTATTCTTTAATAACGACATTTTAAGTTAAATTTGGGCAAATATAAAATTGTGGATATTATTAGGAGGTAAAACCATGGTATACGAATTGAGAGGGCTTATTTACAGTAAGTATGACTCGCAAAAAAAGTGTGCAGATGCTATTGGCTGGACAAAACAACAAATGAATGTTATATGTTCGGGCAAAAGACAAGCGACAGTAGGCGAAGTTTATGAACTTGCTGAAGCACTTGGATGCGAACCGGGCAAAATTGCTGAAATTTTTTATCAGTATCATACTGCTAACAAAAAAAGCAACTAGCACGAAACAAAACAAGAAATTTAATAGCTAAGATGGAATAGCAGCCCTGCATTTGTAGGGCTTGTTTTCGTTTTTGCGCAAATTAAAAAAGCGTTTGACTTTCCAAAGAAACGCAGATATAATTGACCTAATTAAATACTTTGACAATCAAAGTATTTAATTATTGAATAAACATAAAAAAGCGAAGACAGCAAATACAAGGCTGTTTTAAACAAATAGATGATTCGGTGAATACTAGGGAGGATAACTTGGGAGTAGGAATAATAGGAATAGGCAAAAGGCTTGCCGACAATCTTGTCAAAAATGAAGACTTATGCAGTATGATGGACACGACAAACGAATGGATTGTCGAAAGAACAGGGGTAACAGAGAGGCGTATAGCAACTACGCAAAAGTCATTAGACTTAGCAGCCGATGCGGCTAAAGAAGCTTTAGAAGGAATTGATTACGATTCGATTGATCTCGTAATCGTTGCAACTTGCACTCCCGATATGCTTGTGCCATCCATGGGCTCCCTTGTTAAAATGCGACTTGGATTAAAAAATGCGATAGTGTTTGACTTAAACAGCGCATGTAGCGGATTTGTTTTCACCCTTTGGACAGCAGAATCATTAATTCACGCATCGCAAAAGTCAATAGGCAGAAAAATAAACAGAGCAATTGTCATTGGTAGCGAAAGATTGTCTCGCATGGCAAACTGGCAAGACCGAAGTAGCTGCATACTGTTTGGTGATGGAGCAGGAGCAGTTGTTCTTGAAAAAAGGGACGATGAAGAAGGAATCATCACAACGTTTTTAAAAAATTATGACGATGTAAATCAAGCCCTTTGGTGTGGTCTCGAATATGAGCCTAATCCTTTTTCAGCTCTTGAAGAATTAGATCAAAGAACCCTTAGGATGAAAGGCACACAAGTATTTAAGTTTGCGGTAACAGCAGTAAACGAAGTGATGGAAACTGTGCTTGAAGAAGCGGGCATGACGGCAGACGAAATTGATTTTTACGTGCCGCATCAAGCGAATTTCAGAATTATTAAGTCGGCAGCAGAAAGATTTAAGCAACCTCTTGAAAAATTTCAAGTTAATATAGACAAGACGGGAAATGTTTCGGCAGCGAGTATTCCTATGGCTCTTTATGACGCAGTTAAAGCAGGAAAAATTAAAAAGGGCAGTACGATTATGTTTGTCGGCTTTGGGGGAGGTCTCAGCGCAGGAGCATCAATAGTCAAAATGTGGTAGTAATATTTTTGTTACGCAGGATTTTTATTAGGCGCTTTTGCAGATTTGCTGAAGCAAATCCGGCTGCGCAGGCATGCGAGTGAAGGAGGCAGTTATGAGAGTAGGAGTACTATTTGCAGGACAAGGGGCACAATATTCAGGAATGGGAAAAAGCCTTTATGAAAATTCAGATGCAGCACGAAAAGTGTTTGATGAGGCGGGAGACCGCATAAAGGAGTGGTGTTTTGAGATAGCGAAAGAGACGCTTAGATTAACACACGTGACGCAACCAAGCGTGTATACAGTAACAATGGCGGCATATAGGGCATTTTTGGAAGAAGTTTCAAAGCGTGGGTTAACCATTGAAATTGCAGGAGTAGCAGGTTTCAGCTTGGGAGAATATGCGGCACTTACGGCAGCAGGAGTTATAGAAAATCCGAAACAAGGACTTACAATAGTTATGCAAAGAGGAGAACTGATGTTAAAGGCCGGGCTTGATGATGAAGGCAACCAAAGAGGTGGTATGAGTGCAGCTTTTGGAAGAAGAGAAGATATTCTGAGTTGTGCCAATCTTGCTAGAGAAGATGGCATACTGGAAGGAGTAAACTTCAATTCCAAAACACAAACAGTTGTGGCAGGTGATAAAGAAGCACTTTTGCGCTTTAAGCAAATAGCTACGGAAAACAAGATAAAAGTAATTCCGCTAAATGTAAGTACGGCGTTTCATAGTCCTATGATGGAACCTGCGGCAGAGGCAATTAAACAAGTTTTACTAAAAGCAAAGTTAAAAAAGCCGGAGATTAAGATTTACTGCAATGTAACAGGTGATGACATGTTTGAAGGTGTAGAGATTTCAGATGAAAATGTTGTAAAATATGTGGCAGATACGATGGCAAGCCAAGCGATGAGCCCCATTTACTGGCAAGAAACTATTGAAAACATGGTAAGAGACGGCATTAATATTTTTGTTGAAGTGGGGCCGGGAACTGTGCTAAGCGGGCTTGCAAGAAAAACTGTTTCAGACATAACAGCTTTAAATATAGAAGACAAAAAAAGTCTCGACGAAACAATAAAAACATTAGAAGAAATTACATCTAACAATTAATATAAAGATTACGCATAATAAATAATAAGATTACGCAGGAAATTTTTCGTATAGCTAGGCGTGCGAAGCGAACGAGATGGACGTGTATACAGAAATACACAAGCGGCGACTGAGCGAGCAATTTGCTTTGGTGCAGATTTGCTGAATCAAATCTGGCTGCGCATACGGAAAATTAGTCGTAGAATTCTAACCTCTAAAGAGGTTGAATTCCTGACATAGCACCTTCATCAATCACAAGTGATTGTGATAGGTGCGTAACAAGTAAGAGAAGGAGAAAAGTAATATGCTCACAGGTAAAAACGCCATAATAACGGGAGGCGTGCGAGGAATCGGCAAGGCAGTTGCTGAGGAATTTTGCAAAAATGGTGCAAACGTGATGCTTTGTTATAAAAGCAATAAAGAGGCCGCACAAAAAACAGTAAAAGAGTTGGAAGCCTATGGTACTAAAGTTGAAGTAATGCAAGGTGACGTTTCTGACCCTGAGTATGCAAAGGAAGTTGTAAAAAAGACAAAAGAATTATTTGGTAGCGTAGATATACTAGTTAACAATGCAGGCATCACAAACGATAAGCTACTTATGAGAATGAGCGATGACGATTTCAAAAGCGTAATAGACACAAACTTAAATGGTTCATTTTATTTCCTAAAAGAAGCTTCGCAGCTGATGATAAAACAGAGATTTGGCAGAATTATAAACATGTCGTCGATTGTTGGCGTACGTGGGAATCCCGGTCAGATAAACTACTGCGCTTCAAAAGCAGGAGTGATAGGCATGACACTCTCAGCAGCAAAAGAGCTTGGGCGAAGAGGAGTTACAGTAAACGCAATCGCACCGGGATTCATAGAAACCGACATGACAAGAGTTTTGACAGATGAGCAAAAAACAAGTATTCTTTCAGCAATAAGTTTAGATAGAATGGGAAAAGCAGAAGACATAGCAAATGCGACAGTGTTTTTAGCGTCGGATAAGGCGTCGTATATTACGGGGCAGGTGTTGTGCATAGACGGCGGCCTAACCATTTAGTGGCTTGTTATTTTTCCGTATGGCGTTGATTTTTATTATAACTGAAATGAAAGGGATAGAACATGTATAAAAGAGTAGTTGTAACAGGGGTGGGAGCAATAACTCCCATAGGACATACTGCAGATGAATTTTGGACTAGTGTAAAAGCTGGCAAACATGGATTTGGAGAAATAACTCATTTTGATACGTCAGAGCTAAAAGCAAAGCTCGGTGCTGAAATAAAAGGTTATGAATATGAAGATAAACGTGCAGCAAAGAGGATGGACAGAAGCTCGCAACTAGGTGTAACGGCGGCTGTAGCTGCCACACAAGACAGCGGACTTATGAGCGGAGACAACATAGACCCATATCGATTTGGAGTTTTCGCAGCAACCGGTATCGGTGGAATTGTGACCCTTGAAAATGAAATTAGAAAAGCGAAAGAAAAGGGAATTACAAGGGCGTCGGCACTTCTCGTTCCCATGGTTATTCCAAATATATTGGCAGGAAATGTGGCAATTGCGCTAAATGCAAAAGGTAGCTGTATGGGACATGTTACGGCTTGCGCCGCCGGGACAAACGGAATAGGCGAAGCATTCAGAATGATAAAGCACGGATATGCAGATGCAGTAATTGCAGGCGGAGCAGAATCAGCCTTTGCACC
>JGI20163J26743_11537958_pt1 | contig 11801 bp, 13 predicted proteins | sample TergutCu122P1_FD_26743 | JGI IMG/M metagenome (IMG submission 26743) | reverse complement strand
AAAGCATTCATCATCAGCCAAAATATCTTATTCCAGCGACAATGGCATTATGAGCAACGGCTTATTACTTGGGAGCCTAGTGAACTGCGGAGATACCTTAACGAAGAATTCTATGAAAGTACATTTTCTGAAGAGGAGAAATCTTTCATCGTAGAAACAAATGTTATCAATGACGCAAACCCCTGGTTTCCATCTGCTGGTATAGGAGTAGATACTATGGACAGAGTATTTCTTCTAAGCCTTGACGAAGTTGTGAAGTTTTTTGGGGATAGTGGTATACTTGCCGAGTATACGGGGCAGCCTGCAAGTGCTATTCCACTTACTTTTATATACGACCAGTACAACGATAACAGAAGGGCAACTCCTTTGGATGACGATACTGTATCTTGGTGGTGGCTACGAACTCCTGGTAGAGCAGTAAATCCTCAACTTGACACATCCGCTGCTGCCATTAACGGAATTGGAGAAATCGTGCCTTATGGAATATATCAAATTGCTGAAGGTGGCGTTAGGCCGGTTATGTGGATAAGGTTATAACCAAGGGACTTGGTACAATAAAATCATTAAGTGAGGGAGAAGTTTATGAAAAGGTTGATTTTACTTTTATTATTCTTAACCGTTATGACACTAACCCTTAGCAAGATAGAGTAAGATGAGGCTGTAGAGGTTATTGAACAAGAGGATGTGGAAGAAGAACAATTTTCTATGTACATAAAAAAATGAAAAGAGGGATGACGATGAAAAAGAAAAGATTTATTTTGATGGTTGTAGCATTGCTATGTATGCTAATGTTTTTTGGTTGTAGGAACAGCCAATATGCACAGCAAGTTGATGTTGAGATTGGGGACGACTATTTTATTGCAACAGTAAACAACATCCTAGATAATTTCGACGATTTCTATGGGCAAACAGTAAAAATGGAAGGGGTCTTTTTTGTCCACGGTACTGATCCCGCATTTCGTATGGTAGCCAGAGAGAACGCTGCTTGTTGTGGACTTGTTGGCCTTCTGGTTGAAGGGTTAGCAGTAGGTGAATATCCAGAAGGTGATAGTTGGGTAGAGGCAATCGGTACACTTGGCCGGTTCGAAATAGGTGAAACTAGCTTTATGGGGATACGTCTTTCCTCAATAAACGTTGTGGATGAAGAACCTGGACAACGATTTGTTTCTCATTAGTTATATTGGTTTGTGGGTAGTAACCAATAAGCAAAGAGCTTAAGATTTAAGACGGTCAAAATGGCGTGTGACCAATGGGGAGCGAGGGATCGGTATGAAAAGGATAAACATGAGAAAAAAAGTATTGGCAATCGTGCTGGCTCTTGTCCTTATGACAGGCGTTGGGGCTATGCTGTGGTTTCTGCAGACAGACTCTAATGAAGGGGCGGCAATCCCTGGTGAAACGGTTTCGGCGGGTAGGTGGTATACAATGGCAATCGCAGCCGATGGCGGTTTATGGGCTTGGGGCAGTAATCAGAATGGTTTGCTGGGTGATGGCACAACTTTGAATCGTAACGCACCCGTTCATATTATGGACGATGTGGTGTCGGTTTCAGCAGGCTATGGGCACACTATGGCGATTACAAGTGACGGGGCCTTGTGGACGTGGGGCTTTAACGGATACGGTCAACTCGGTGACGGTACAATAGAAAACCGCTACAGCCCTATCCGTATTATGGACAATGTGGTGGCAGCTTCAGCAGGACGAGTACATTCAGCCGCGATCACAGCCGACGGCAGTTTATGGACATGGGGCTGGGGTGGATTTGGTCAATTAGGGGACGGGACCATAGAAGAGCACCACACTCCCGTACCTATCATGGACAATGCTGTGGCGGTTTCAGCGGGCAGTAACCATACCATGGCAATCACAGCCGATGGCAGTTTATGGGGCTGGGGTTACAATCGATTAGGTCGCCTTGGTGACGGCACAACAGAAGACCACCACAGCCCTGTTCATATTATGGACAATGTGGTGTCGATTTCTGTGTATGAGGGACACACAGCGGCGATTACAAGTGATGGCGGTTTATGGATATGGGGCTGGAATGAAGGTGGCCAGTTGGGTGACGGCACCACCATAGATCGTCTCACCCCTGTTCATATTATGGACGATGTAGTGTCGGTTTCCTTAGGGGGCGCACACACAGCGGCGCTGACATCCGATGGCAGCCTATGGACTTGGGGGTGGAATCTAGGTGGTCAACTGGGTGACGGCACGACAGAAAATCGGCACAATCCCGTGCGCATCAAGGACAATGTGATGGCGATGTCAGCGGGCTGGTGGCATACAGGGGCATTGACATCTGATGGCAACTTATGGGTATGGGGGGCGAATTTAAGCGGTGAGCTGGGGGACGGTACCACCATAAATCGCTATAATCCCATTCATGTCATGGATAATGTTATGCTACCTGACCCTGTTACAACCCCCTTTGCCTGGAATCCTGCACCTTTAAAACAACCTGAGGGGACAATTTCTACAGGTTGGAGCCACACAGCGGCAATTGCCGCCGACGGCAGTTTATGGGTATGGGGTGCCAATTCCAGAGGCGAACTGGGTGACGGTACCACCACAGATCGCTACAACCCTGTCCGTATCATAGATGATATGGTGTCGGTCTCGGTGCGTGGCTCTCATACAATGGCAATTACAAGGGATGGCAGCCTATGGGCATGGGGTGCCAACGGGAATGGTCAAGTCGGCGATGGTACAACCACAGACCATGATACCCCGACACAGATCATGGAGGATGTGATGGCAATTTCAGCGGGCTTTGGTCATTCAGTGGCACTGACTACTGACGGCAGCTTATGGGCTTGGGGCTTTAACGGACATGGTCAGCTAGGGGATGGTACAACAGAAGATCGTCATGCTCCCGTGCATATTATGGACGATGTGGTATGGATTTCAGCAGGGGTGTGGCACACAACGGTACTGTTATCCGATGGCAGCTTATGGGCATGGGGGGCAAATGGGAGTGGTCGTCTAGGTGACGGCACAACAGAAGATCGCCACAGCCCTGTACAGATCATGGAGGATGTGGTGTCAGTGATGGCAGGATGTGCCCACACAACGGCAATCACAAGAGATGGAACCCTATGGGCGTGGGGCTTTAACGGCTATGGTCACCTGGGTGATGGGACAACTACAAGTCACTTTCATCCTGTGCCTATCATGGATAATGTAGCATTGGTTTCGCCGGGGCGGACCCACACAACGGCAATCATGACCGATGGCAGTTTATGGGCATGGGGTTGGAATGAATTTGGTCAAGTGGGTGATGGTACAACAGAAGACCGTCACAGTCCTGTCCACATCATGGACGATGTGGTATTTGTTTCGGCAGGTGGTGCTCATACAACGGCCCTCACAGCCGATGGCGGTTTGTGGACATGGGGCGCTAATTTGAATGGAAGGCTGGGGGATGGCACAACGGAAGATAGGTGGGTTCCCACATGGATTATGTCGACTAGGTAGGAAGATGAGGGGGTAAAGTGAATAAAGTGAAAATTGAACAGTAATTTACTAAGGGGAAAGTCCATCTGATGTAGAGGTCAGAGGGCTTTTTTTGAACTTTTAGGAAAGGATACAAAAGGGAGTATTGTTTCTATGCAATAATGGGGTGATGAGATGGTGTGTATTGATCATAGAAAAATAAAGAATAAATTTAATATATGAGGATACCACAAGATATGGTATAATACGTGAAGGTATAACTCATGAAGGTATAACTTATGAAGGTATAACTCTTTTGCGTTTACGCAAGAGTTCTACCGCCCCTTTGCGTTTACGAAAGAGTTCTACCGCCTACTGATCTAGTTGATTTTGAGAAGGAAGGTAGATTACATATGCACTTTCAATGGTATCCTGGTCACATGACCAAGGCGAAACGGATGATGGAAGAGAACATCAAGCTGATTGATCTAATCATTGAGCTTGTGGACGCAAGGGTTCCTCTGAGCAGTCGCAATCCTGACATCGATGAATTAGGAAAGCACAAAGCCAGGCTAATTTTACTGAATAAAGCAGATTTGGCTCAGGAGGCATGGAATGATAAATGGGCGACTTATTTCCAAGATAAAGGTTATCGTGTGCTGAAGATAAATTCAAAAAAAGGTGGACGAATGAAGCCGGTTTTTGAGATTATTGAGGATGCTTGTAAAGAAAAGAGAGAGCGAGACAAAAAGAGAGGAATCTTAAATCGCCCTGTTCGTGCCATGGTAGTGGGAATACCCAATGTTGGAAAGTCAACATTTATCAATGCTATTGCAGGGAAGGCGGCCACGAGGACAGGAAATAAGCCAGGGGTTACCAAAGGCAAGCAATGGATTCGTTTGAATAAAAGTGTTGAGTTATTAGACACTCCTGGTATACTGTGGCCTAAGTTTGAGGACCAACAGGTGGGACTAAATCTGGCTTTAATTGGTTCTATTAAAGATGAGTTACTGAATGTTGAAGACTTAGCACTATCCTTAATTACATTTTTATTGGAGAATTATCCCCATGTGTTAAATGAAAAATATATGGTGGAAGAAACAAATGATTCCATCGTGGCATTGAAGGAAATCGCTAAGAATCGGAATTGTTTAGAAAGAGGCAATGAGTTAGACCTGCTAAAGGCCAGCAGGCTTTTGTTAGACGATTTTAGAAATGGTCGTATTGGCAGAATTACTTTGGAGCACATTAAGTAAGCAAATATAACTGAGACGGTGCAACTTCCCTGATAAGGGCAGAATGGGAAGTGAACGATAAAACATTGGCTTTTTGGAAAGTAACAACATGGGTTTTTGGAAATTAACAAGATAAAGTTTAAATTATTGACAAAATGGTGTATAATGTTATAGGTGGATGTTAGGGAAACACAGAACAAACCACTTTAGTACAGAGTGAAATACCTTCTGGCTTACAGAATAGAGGAGTATTGAAAACCTATAAGAAGTTTGAAAGCGAGAGATACATGAGAGTAATAAAAGAACTATTAAACTGGGTCATTTACATTATCATTATTGTAGTATTGACCATATTGATTAACACATTTGTAGGGCAACGAACTCACGTGATTGGCAGTTCTATGGAGCCTACGTTAAGCAACAATGACAATCTAATTGTGGATAAAATGTCTTATCGTTTTAGAGACCCTAGTAGATTTGATATTATTGTTTTTCCTTTTTATCAAGAGGAATCCATCTATTACATTAAAAGAATTATTGGATTGCCTGGGGAGACGGTGCAGATTATAGATGGACACATTTATATTAACGGAGTACTCTTACAAGAGGATTTTGGTGCGGAAGAGATTCGTAATCCTGGCATGGCAATTCAGCCTGTACATTTAGGAGTGGATGAATATTTTCTTTTAGGGGATAATCGTAACCATAGTGCCGATAGCCGTGATCCAACTGTGGGAGTTCGTCACAGAAATGATTTTACTGGAAGGGCTTGGATACGAATTTGGCCGTTCTCAGATTTTGGATTATTGCAGCATGATTAAGTGTTTTCTTGAGATAAGCTATTTTGATAAAGCACTGAGAGTTAGGAGCTAGTGATTGACTAAAAAAGAAGAGCAATTAATAAAGAAGGCACGAAAGCTAGAAGAAGAGCGACAAAGAGTGTTTCAATTAGGGGAAGTTGAACGCAAATACCAGCACCTTGACTATATTGTTGGAATTGATGAGGTTGGACGAGGTCCCATAGCAGGTCCTGTTGTGGCAGCAGCTGTTATTCTTCCGAAGGATTGTGAGATATTATACATCAATGACTCCAAGAAGCTATCTAAAAAGAAGAGAGAGTTGTTATATGATGAGATTCTAGAGAAAGCCATTGGAACAGGGATAGGAATGGTTTCATCTGCTAGGGTAGACCAGATTAACATTCTCCAGGCTACCTATGAAGCCATGAGATTAGCGGTAGAGGGCTTACCTCTTTTGCCAGACTTATTGTTGGTGGATGCCCTGACCATCCCCCAGGTGGAGATAGAACAAATCCCCATTATAAAAGGAGACACCATAAGCATCTCAATTGCTGCAGCCAGCATCCTGGCAAAAGTAACCAGAGACCGGATTATGGCTGAATATGATGAGAGATGGCCAGGATACGATTTTACACAAAATAGTGGCTATGGCACAAAGGCTCATATGGAAGCCTTGAAGGAATTGGGAGTGACACCTATTCACAGGAAGACGTTTATTAAAGGAATCGTATAGAAAAATGGTCAAGGAGAACAAGAGGCAGGTAGGAAGCAAATATGAAAAATTAGCGGGGGATTTTTTAGAAAAACAGGGGTATGAGATTTTGTGTTATAATTATCGCTGTTTTTTTGGTGAAATAGACATTGTTGCCATAGATGGCGAAACCTTGGTTTTCTGTGAGGTGAAATACCGCAGTTCAGAAGTTGGTGGCAATCCTTTAGAGGCAGTTGATTACAAGAAACAACAAATTCTCTATAAATGTGCCATGAATTACTTGAATTATGAATGTAAAAGGGAGTTGCCTTGTCGATTTGATGTGATTGGATTTGTCAGTGAGGAGATAGTACATGTGAAAGATGCTTTTACCGGGTGAGAGAACACTATTTGTAGGGATGATGAAGGAAAAGTACTGCGTCTTACAAATTCAAGGCATAGGGACTAAACTCCCGTTAGCTTAAAAAAGTGGAATTAAGGAAGGGTATACGGATTGATGTTAGATTTAAAAGGCAATTCACCTAGTGATACAGATGAAGAGTTTAAAAAGAACGAGGATAAAATTGAAGAACTAAGGGTGTTGTTGGAGAGGCAAGCCAGAAAGGATAAACACCCGATTATTTGGAGAATTGAGAGAACAATTGGAAGTATGAAACGAGGGATAGGACCAAGTGGAAGAAGGAAGATAAAAAGAAAAATACAAAGGAACCCTAAGAAAACAATCGCTCTAGCTTTGGCGGTGGTTCTTACTCTTATATTGGCTGTTATATTTCTTACAATCCCTTCTGGAGAATATCATTATCCCGTTGAGACCAGAGGGGAAGCTGCAGGTATGGGACTGCCTGATTTTATAACGGATGAGATGGTGGTCGCCCTATTTGAAACCCAAACCAGATACGGGATTCCTGTGTCAACGGGACTTTCAATGATTATTGCGGAAGGTGGTTTTGGCAACTTTGGACCAGGGGGTGAAGAGGGCAGAGGGTTGTCTTTATTGTCCTATGAACATCACAACTTGTTTGGGATCAAGTATTGGAATGGAATGAGATATGCCACAGGTGCAGTAAATATGCTGACTGGAGAGCAGATGGAGTGTGGAGAAACCTACGTTTATGATGGGAACTTTGCAGTCTTTGACAGTTATCGAGATGCTATATTTAAGAGAGCTTGGATGCTCATGCGTTCTCCTTATTTTGAGCACATAGAGATGCATCTGAATCCAAGAGATGGAACTTATACAGTGGAACAGGCAAATGCTTTCATGTATGGGATTCGAGCTGGAGGCTGGGCTACGGATTTGGAGTATGTAGAAAAAAATATCCATCATATGGTGACTTTTGATTTGTATCGTTTTGACAATATGACTTTTAACGAATTTTGGTATGGAAGATAAAGGTGATCGGGTAGCGAGAAAGGTGAAAAAATGAATAAAAAAGGGTTTAGAGATGAGTCTACGTCGAAATTAGGTTTGAAATACAAGAATAATGGAAAAGTATTTGAAGAAGTATTAGGTTCAACTCCATATCTGGAATTTCCTTTTCTTAAAGAGACAGGGTTTGTTAAACATGGGTTTACCACTCGACATGGAGGATTAAGTAAAGGAGAATTTGGTTCTTTGAATCTTGGGTTTGCTAGAGGAGATGAGACCCATGACGTAACAAGGAACTTCTTAAACGTAGGGAAAGCCATGGGGATTCACATTAAAGACATGGTCTTTTCAAAGCAATCTCATTCTACAAATGTTCAGGTGGTAGGAGCGGCAGACAGAGGGAATGGTATTACTAAAGTTCAAAGTTTTCGAGATGTTGATGGATTGGTAACCAATGTACCTGGAGTGTGTTTGGTGACATTTTATGCAGATTGTGTGCCTTTGTATTTTGTGGATACCAGGAAAAAGGCCATTGGACTAAGTCATTCGGGCTGGAGAGGAACAGCCTCAAGAATGGCTGTGAAAACCCTAAATAAGATGAGGGAGAAATATGGAACTGTAGCAAGAGATGTAAAGGTTGCCATCGGTCCTTCCATCTGTCAAGATTGTTTTGAGGTGAGTGAAGATGTAGCCATGGAAGTAAGAAAGCACTTCCCAAGAGATATGTGGGGAGAGTTGTATGTTAAGAAGGAAAATGGGAAATATGACCTTGATTTGTGGCGAGCCAATGAATTATTGCTACTGGACACAGGGATTCGACCTGACAACATGGTAGTGACGAATTTATGCACCAGTTGTAACAAAGATTCTTTCTTCTCTCATCGGCGAATGGGAGAAAAAAGAGGGACCATGGCGGCATTTTTAATGATGAAAGATTGGAATGATGTTGTAGAGGCGAACTGCAATGTGAAACCTTTGGTGAATGATGCTAAAGGAGATAGGGTATAGAAAAGAGATTCTATTTGGAGGAAATATAAATATGAGTACAAGAGGAGCAATACAAAGCCAGATAAATTCCCTTCAAAATCAATTAATGGAGCGCAGATCTCATGGCAATTTTTTGTCATCTGAGCTAGATGAAATAAGAAGGGGTTTAAGAGAGATTAATCAGGTGCTTTCAGAATCAGAGATGTGCATGAGGAGGTTGATGATGCTAGACTGTGAAGATCCAAGTTTTTGGAGAGGAAAAGTACAAAAGAAATGCGAAGAAATGTATAAGAACTGTATTGATAGTTCAAAATCCTATGACCAGATGCTCCTTTTCATGGAAGAAGATTTGCGTGAAGTAGAAATACGAATGGAGAATGAAATTGCTTTAAATGAAGGGCTTATCTCTTCATTGACTGGTCAAATTGCTAATTTGCAAAGAACGTTGAATAGTTTACCGATTTAAAGGAGAATAAAGATATGAGTAACATGCTAAAGGTGTCCCCTAGTGAATTAAGGGGAAGATTACGGGGGCTAAACTTAGGGTTTCTTGACTTAAGTGGTGAAAAAGCTCTAACACAACAAGATTTTGAGACCACTTACTCTAGTTTTTTAAGAGCAGTGGACATTCTGGTACGAATGGAGACATTAGTGGCAAAATATCATGAAGTTAGATTGGCAGAGGATATAGAAGCCAGTGTTATGGCTGTAGAGAACTTTGAAAACTTAGATGAAGAAATATCAAGAAGTGTTTTTGAAGGTGCTATCTTCGGTATATTACCTAGAAGATAAAATAAAGTATCGACATTTCGTGGAGGTGAATTGTGTCAAGAGATCGAATCTGTTTTTCAGAAATGTATGGTTTTTTTAGAAGTAAAAATGACTTTTTAAATAGTGCCCAGGTACGTGCAGGAGGCTTTTCAGAGGAAATAAACAATCTAGTAAATGATCGCAGTTTATTTCAATGTAAAACAGCTGAGGCCATGGCCGCTTATTGGACAGAGGTTCATGGAAGTGTGTTGAGGGGATTTCAAAATAGCTTTTCTTTTTATTTGGCAGCATTTGGAAAGTTAATGATGGAATTAAATGATGTGGATTCTAACGAGGATGCATTCATAGAGTCAAATTATCTTTTTGATTATGGAAATGATGCTAAAAAAATGGTTTCTTCATTGGAAACTCTCTTCGAAGGGCGCAAAGCCTTTACAAGCAAATATGGAAGATTTTTAACGAATCATCACTCTGTTGATGGAATAGAAGATACAATTATTGAGGAACTAAGAGAGTCGGGAAAATTGGCTACTGAACAAGATCAAGACATGGGGGAGTTGAATCATAGACATGTTCATGCCTTTGATGAGGTGGAGCGATTACTGGATGGAATAGAAGGGTTTATAAATTGTAAGCAACTTAATGTAAAGAACTACACTCCTGGTAAAATAAATAGATTATCACCATCATGGCTTAGTAATATGAACATAACAGAGGAAATGGTGGACATTTTATTCCAGCAGTTTTTTAATCTGGATGGAACAATAGATTACCAAAGAATAGGACTCATTCTAAGAGGTGAAGGGGAGCATCTTTCTGATGTTTCATTCCTTGCTTTGGTGCGATTATTTATTCACCCTCATATAAGTTATGATGACATTGCAAATATTATTGCTATGAGTGGATTTCCAACAGGGATACCGATAAATCCTATAGAAATTAAAAATGCAAGCAATGCTCTTGCGTTAATCAGTCAGGGACTGTTTGCAGAATTTTCATCTCGAGCAGATTTAAACATTTTTCAAAGACGAGCAAGCTGGCCTCAATTAGAAGGGATTTTAGATCGAGCACAGCTTGTGAAAGTTCTGGGCATATTGGGCTCATCGAGGATACTGGAAAGTATTTGTGTTGAGAAGTTGAGAAGTGATAGAATCATCACTGTAAATGGAATGCAGGTAATTGTATCGGAGATAAGGGATTTTATGACGGGGCAATTTACAGGAACAAATGCAGACCGAGCGAGAATGAAAACGAGTGTAGAGGAATTTAGAAGAATGAGACCAACTCTATTTGATTTAGCTTTGGGAAGAGTACAGAGTGCAGGTATAAGTGCAATGAATAAAAAAATACCTGGAGTAAGTTGGTTGTATAGTGCACTAAACCATAGTGTCAATGTACGTGATTTTGATAATACCCTCCATAGACTAGAAAGCTTGTATGAGCGGCAGATGTTTATGAACATGGTTATTGATCTGGGGGGAGGTACCGCGTGGGTAAGTATAGCTGGAGAGCTACATTTCCTAGGGTATAATTTATCTACGAATCAAGTGGCGATTAATATGGAAATTTTATATCAAGCAGGATATTCTCAAGAGCAGGCTATTGAACTTGCAGTAAAGAGAATAGAGACCCTTCAAGAGTATTTATGTAAGGAGGGAGTACATTTCGAAGATGTTACCGAGGGATTAGGAACTGAACTTAGATATAATAAACAATTTGCTGACATAAATCTCACTCAGATTATTAATCTTCCTCTACCTGTGTTACTGGAGTTAATAAAGGCTTGGAGGGAAGGGCGATGAAAAAGCGTAGAATTATCATCATTTTGTTAATAATTATAACTGCAATAGCTGTTTATTTTGTAGGAGGTGAAATTATGAATCACATTCAAGTCCGAAAAGAAATAAGAGAAGAAGCGAAAGAAAGGGAACACGTAGCAACTGCATATGCCAGATTAAATTTTGCATTTGGCCTAACTGCTCGCCCTACAAGTGAAACTATATTTCAAAGAGGAGTTTTCAAAGAGTTGAGTGAACCTAGCGTATACAGCGGAATTCGCTGGACAACGTATTTGAGATTGAGAATGTATGAAAACAGAACAGGAAACTACTTGCCTTATGAAATGGTGAGAGAGTATTTTACAGAAGAATTTGAACCTGATGGAAGTTTAAGGTTATACAATAATGGTAAACATCCTGAAATAGAAGCTTTTGTAAACTGGAGGTTAGAGCTTGAAGAAGGCGAAGTTAGAGCTTTCTTTGATCGGATTGAGGAAATTCATTTGGATTATTTTTTGATTGCTCGAGAGCAGGGGATACATATTATACGATTGAGAGATATGAGCCCTCAAATGCTAGATGCTTTAGCAAGAAAAGAGGCAGATCCAAATTATGAATTAGATTTAACAAGTCTTATGCAACAAGAGGACTAAGGGTAATGTGCTATAAATCTAGAACAGCAGGTTTGCTTTGAGCGAAAAAGCATGTTCTTTG
>JGI20163J26743_11537959_pt1 | contig 11807 bp, 7 predicted proteins | sample TergutCu122P1_FD_26743 | JGI IMG/M metagenome (IMG submission 26743) | reverse complement strand
GTTCTTGGATTCCACTCATGGCGATTGGTGCCATTAATAATGTGGCGTTTGCCATTTAGCAGTATTAATTTATCTTTGATTTCTATTCTTCTAAATCCAAATGGGTAATTTACGTATTGAGTCACTTCTCCGTCAGCATTTAAAGTCTGTACTTCCAACAAATACAGATTTGGGGATTTATTACTCCACAGCCAAACGTTATCGAAATTAGGAGTATTAATAGTCATCTTTTCTTCCAGTGGATATTCTTTATTAAAGATAACCTGCCCTGAAACATCAACGATGTTCACTTGAACCTTGCTTCCTGGACTAACTCCTTCAAAGGTAAAATCAGCTTCAAATGTACCTGTGGTGTAATCATCCAAAAGCCTTGGCTTAATCCACATGTCTTCTAAGTGATTTTCTGTTCTTGCTAATAAAGTCACATTTCGAAAGATTCCAAAAAATCTAAAGAAATCCTGACCCTCTATAAATGCTGCTGTACTTCTTTTGTGAACCTCCACAGCTAAGGTGTTTTCTTCTTTAATGTATGGGGTTAAATCAAACTCCGTTGGGGTAAAGGAGTCTTCTCCATAGCCAACAAAATGCCCATTGAGCCACACATACATGGCTTGCTCAACTCCTTCAAAGAAAATGGAGATTCTCTCGTCCTTTAAGCCCCTATTTAAAGAAAATGTTGTTACATAAGAACCTACAGGATTATACCCTGCCTCTGAAAACATTCCTTCACCAGTGTTATCAGCACTTATAGTGTAGGCTGGCCTTCTATACTCATGGCCATCCCAAGGATACATAACATTAATGTAATGAATCTTGTCATATCCTGCTAATTCAATATGGCTAGGTACCTTAATACTATCGAAATCGCTGTAATCAAAACCTTCTTCATAAAAATCAGCAGGCCTTTCCATGGCATTTTTTGAATAGTGAAACTTCCACTCTCCATTTAACGATTGACGTAGGGAACTATCCCCTCCCATTGCTTCTTCCTTTGAAGCATAACAAATGTGATCACTATGAGCAGCTCTTTGATTCACCCTAAACACTTCAGGATTATCCAGCCACTTAATATCTGCAGTCATATACTTTCTCCCTTCATGATTACTTCCTTGTTAACACCATTCTATCTCATTTAGACAAACCTTTGGGTAATACGTTTAGCATATTGTCCACGAAATAGAAGTAAAATATTACTAATTTATCAGCCTCCCACGAGAGAATACCCCTATCCTCTAAGCCTGTTTAGGCAGGTGAAGGTAGTGGATAGTTCACTCTTCCTTTGTCATTCAAGTCATTAACCAGCGTACCATTTCAAAATTTCCTCACCCAAGAGCACCCCAACTATCATACCTCCACATAGAAAGGGTCCAAAAGCAAAGTTCTCTCTCTTGCCCTTTTTCTTAGCAATCAATAACCAAACTCCATATGCCCCAGCGCTGTATAATGCAATTATAAAGCTTAATAGGGTAAGCTGATAGCCCAAATAAAATCCTGCTGCCGCCATAAGCTTAATGTCTCCACCACCAAAGGCATTAGATATTATTAGAGAGATAATGAGTAAGGGTAGGCTGACACAAAGCATTCCAATAAATCTATCTAAAAGAGTTGTATCTCTTTGAAATACTGTTGCCATTACCGCCAATATACCTACAATAAGAACGAGGCTGTTTGGAATCACCCTTTTCTTAATATCGAAAATTGTAATTGTTATTAGAGTTGCCACAAAGGCTACTTTAAGGGCATATATCATTGGCAATATCCTAACTTTCGTGTTATAATCTATGGCGTGTGTTGCAATCTTTATATCATAATGAGTGATTGACTTCAGCGGTAGAACACTTAAATATGTTCAATATTAATTATACCGTAGACTGTGATAAAAATCCATGAACTTTAAGGGGAAACCTATTGAATACATCTCTATACAAAAAAATAATTCCATATATAGCGGCTGGATTAGTGGTTCTCTTTTGGGCATCTGCTTTTCCTGCTGTGAGGTATAGCTTACAATACTATTCTCCAGAAGCCCTAATGCTCTTTAGGTTCTTAGTCGCTTCTGCAGTTCTTTTGGGATATTGTATCATAAAGAAGATACCTCCTCCAAAAAAGAAAGACTTGCCTCTATTTACATTATCAGGCTTTATTGGTTTGTTTCTATATATGTGGGCTTTTAATGCAGGAACTGCTTTTGTTTCTGCAGGCATAAGTAGTTTTCTTATTGCAACTGCCCCTCTTTTCACCTTAATTATGTCCATCTTCTATTTAAAGGAAAAGGCAACCCCTACCATTTGGTTAGGCGTTTTTATAAGTTTTGGGGGTCTGGCAATTATTAGTTTTACCCAAGCAGGGGAAGCACAACTAAACATTGGTATAATATTATTGTTGGGGGCATCTATCTTCACCAGTATATTTACTATTATCCAAAAAAAGCTCTTGCTAACATATTCGGCAATTCAAGCATCAACTTACTCTGTTATTATTGGCACTGTGTTTATGTTTGTATTCTTCCCAGCTCTTATTCGGGAATACCCATACGCTTCAACATCAGTCAATCTTATTATTGTGTACTTAGGCATATTTCCAGCAGCTATTGCTTACTTCTTTTGGAGTTTGGCTCTTTCTAGAGCCGAAAAAACCATTTACGTCACCAGCTTCTTATACTTAGTTCCTTTTCTATCCTCTATATTAGCGTTTTTCTGGTTGGGAGAAGAAATATCTTTTCTAGCTCTTGTTGGAGGTGTTATAATAATAGTCGGTATGATAATTACAAATGTGGTTAAAGAAAAGAGTAACAAATAGGGTGATTTACAATCAAATCAAGTTTCTCGCTTGTAAGGGCAGCACAGGCGAGCACATTAAAATTGAACTGCTAATGCAAGAAGATTGACTTTGAGGGTAGTATGAAATCCCATGAAGCAGCTGTCAGTTAATTACACAATAAGATAACAATACAATTGGAGGTAATTTATAATGAGAACATTAATATTATATGCAAGTAAATATGGTTTTACAGCAGATTGTGCCAACGCACTAAACGATAAACTGTCTGGAGAAATCACAGTTTTGGATGTAGAAAGTCTCAAACAACCTGTGACACTTTCAGAATATGACCGAGTAATTCTAGGAGCTTCAATCTACATAGGCAAGGCTTCCAAAAAGCTTCGTGAGTTTTGCACAAAGAACTTAACCACATTACTAACCAAAGAAATCGGGATATTTCTTTGCTGTGCTCTTGTGGAAAATGTTGACGAATTTTTAAAAAACAATTTCCCACCAGAGCTATTAAAACATGCAAAAGCCATAGAAGTCTTTGGTAGCGAAGCTCGCTTGGATAAAATGAGCTTTATAGACAAGAAAATAATCAACGCAGTCACAAAAGGTGATTATAGTAACTTCAAAATCTTTGATGATAATATAGAGCAGTTTGTAAATGGGTTTTAAGGCCATTTCAAAAGTTATTCTAAAAATTGTAATGATAGATAAAATTTAGCCGTAAAAGTTAAATTTTCCTTTTTAAAGTATAGGAGTTTGAGGTGAAATCCCTATTTTTATTGTTTATACAGCAGTTATTTTGTTGGTAACTCAAGATTGCCCTAAGTTGTACTTTAATGAAAAACATGATAAACTGTAATGAGAAATTGGTACTGTAAGGTATAGGAACCAGGTGAAAATCCTGGATGGGTCCGCCGCCGTAATTGCGTTTTCTTTTTCAGCAAGAAACACCGTAATTTCTTGAAAGCCATTGGTTATAACCGAGAAGGCGAAAAAGTACAAAAGCATAAATCGGAAAACATGCCCAAATAAATAGTTGCTGCGACACCAGCATGCAAAAATTTTGCAAACTATTTAAAGCCAATTTTTAAAAGTATAATATTTTTGAAGGAGAAAAACTATGAAAAAAAAGAAACTTTTTTTCATCAGGTCACTTCTCCTGCTTGTGCTTATTACGGTTATGGCATTATCAGGATGTGGTACCAATGGTGGAGAAACCAATAACGATAACGAAGATATACAAGGAATTGGGGGACTAGGAACTGACCAAGAAGGTTCCATAGAGCTTTTCCCTAATATCGGTGAAGGTGAATACACCTTCCTTTTTGAAGTCACTAATGATGAGGATATGTCCTACTTTTGGGTGGTGCACACGAATCAAACTACTGTTGGAGAGGCATTACTTGAATTAGATTTAATTCGTGGAGAATCATCCGAATTTGGTTTTTTTGTTTACGAAATTAATGGCTTAGTAGCTGACTTTGATAATGATGGAACTTTTTGGGCATTTTTTATTGACGGTGAATTTGCAATGACAGGTGTAATGGATACCGAAATAGAGCCAGATACAATCTATGGATTTGTCTTTACTAAAGGGTGATCTTTCCACAAGACGTATAGTAATCTTTGGAATACTTGGAGGAATCATGTTCCTGTCAAGGATATATATGCAATGGATTCCCAACGTTCATTTCTTAGGGCTATTCATTGCGGCTTTTACCTTAACCTACCGAGTTTATGCATTGATTCCAATTTATGTTTATGTTTTACTAGATGGAGTGTTTCTAGGGTTTTCTATTTCTTGGGTACCCTATTTATACATATGGCTACCCCTGTGGTTTTTGTTTATGCTTTATGGAAAGTTTGAACCTCCAAAAGCACTAAAGGTTCCTGTTGCCATGATATTATGTGCACTTCATGGTTTTGCTTTTGGTTTAATGTATGCTCCTTTTCAAGCCCTAGCTTTTGGCCTAAGTTTTAGAGGTATGATACTATGGATCATTGCAGGTATTCCTTTTGATATTATTCATGGAGTTGGCAATTTTGCCACTGGAACTTTGATTATTCCATTAACAACTTTGTTAATAAAATTAGAGCAAAACTCAAGGCTTTGAATCGAGTAGGAGACGGTCCCAAGCTTCACTACTCGCTGTGCCAGGGGCGTTTTGTCTGTGCGAAAGCGGGATTCACTCCCGCGTCAGCACGCTTAGGCAAATAAACTCATTACGCCCTCGTGTACTTATAATCGAGAAAAGCCGTCTTTGCTTTTTCTCGGGTGCCAAGGGCGATTTGCCTGTAGCGTAGGGAAATCGCATTTCCCGTAGCTACGTCTAGGCGAATAATTCCGTTACGCTCTCTGTACATAAAAATAACCTGCGAAACACTAATCACAAAATTAGTATGTCGCAGGTTATATCTTATTACGAGATAGCTGACACTTTCTACTCCACAACAAATCTTTCACTACTTGCTGTAGCTGTAATAATATTATATGGCGAGGCTACCGTTATTCTACCCATTGTAGCATTAGAAGCTAATGCGCTAATAGATGCACCTCTAGTGCCTGAATTTATAGTTACATCAAATTCAATAGTCACACTTTCATCACCATATAATCTCAAATCTCCAAGCCTAATTTCTAGATTCCTTGTGGCAGCATTAAAGCTATGTCCCCTTGTAGCTATTCCACTAGTGTTTCTAGCAATACTGGTTCTAACTTCATCACCATTAGCACTTTCAATTACTAAACGAACACTACTTGCCACAAAGGTCACTCCTGCTGGTAGCGAATTGATTAACAAAAGGCGATCTCCGCGTTGGTCCTCACAACCATTATTGAAAATGGTGATGCTGTATCTTACAGTGTTGCCAACTCGAATCTCTGAGGTACCTGCTAGATTCTCAAATTCAACATGGGCTGATAAATCTATTGGACGCTCCACCTGCAATTGTAGTGTAATCTCTTCACTTTCAGGTAAACCAACCTCTTTTTGAGTTACGACAATTTCATCTCCTTCATAAAGTACAACTCCTAATGGTATGTCAACTGACCATTCTAGGCTTCTATCTGTAGTAGTCTCCACTTCGGTACCATCTGGAAACTCTACTCGAATAGTAGCATCCTCACTGTTTCCAATACCAGCAATTTGAGCGTCAGCAATGCTAGCAGTACGCACCATTGGTGGTCTAGATGCAAGGGCTATTCCTCCAATAAAGTATGGATAAGTACGAGTGTACATTGGTGTATTATTGAACAATCCAATGGTCCAGATGGAATTGAAGTCCCAGTTTGCTCCTCGGGTTGTAAATGTGTCTCTCATCATCATGTTTCGCCTACTTTCCCCAAGTAGACCACCTCTTACATTACCTTGCACATCAGATGCAGTAATGTTAGTTAGATTTTGCACTTGTACTGTTGAATTTAGCGCTACATCACGATCATAAAAACTTATTCCTCTGGTCATTAGTCTACCGCTGGCTTGCCCAATAAATGGATTAATCCGTCGTGGCCCATTACTTAATACTACTCCAGCAGAATAGACATTCTCAACCATTGATCCAACTCCAAAGCTTACTCCAATAAATCCGCCAATTCGTTCACCTCGGGAATGTCTTCCAGCAGCAGAAACTTGGGTACGTCCTACTACATGACCCCTAGCAAAGGAGTCAGACGCTACAGAAGATCTTAAACTTCCTACAAATCCACCAACAGAGTTATATCCTGTAACATTTACATAAGAGGCACTGCCTGACACCATAGATCGATTCAACTCTCCAGCCAAACCACCAGCACTGCTTCGAACTCTGTCGTTTCCTCTTACCGCAACTATGTGATTAGGCTCAGGATGGTTTAGATAGATTTCTATCATTCCATTACTTCCATACACAAAAGAACCTATAATGGCGCTACGACTAGCTCTTCCTACCAAACCTCCTACATAGCGGCTACCTACTACACCATCATGTCCCAGTTGGATACGAACTCCCATAATAGAAGCATTATCTGCCAATCCAGCCAAAGCCCCTACTCTAAAAGTACCTCGCACACCGGCAGGGCCTACCACAATCTCTACATCTCTTACACTAGCACCACTGTCTAGACGACGGAACATTCCTTGATTGGTAGCACCGCTGACTTCCAGATTGCGAATGGTTCTTCCGTTACCATCAAATGTTCCTACAAAGCTTGCAATAGGGGTCCAGCGTCTGGTTAGTTCAATGTCATTAGCCAACCAATAATTTCCTCTTCTGGTCATCCTTCTTAACTGATCTTCAGTGGTAATCACTGTAAATCCAGCAGGAGGAGTGGCAGGTACTAATGCGGCAACTGCTGCGTTTAGGCTGGTGGCTGCTTGATTAACCTGAGCCTGAGTTGCCCCACTGTTGTTATATACACCCATTGCGTTAATATATACAGGTAAGAACTCTCCCCAACTTTCCTGAGTAAAGTCAGAACGATTCAGCTCTCCTGCTTCGCTAAGAGCCTGAGATAAAGCAGCCCGATTGGCATTGCCTGGGAAGTAAACTGTTAAATCAATGGTACTTGATGCACTTACTCCATCCAACTCAAACTCTAATGTAATGTTTTGCTGTCCTGCTCGAAGAGCGGTAAAGCTTACATCATACAAAACTGACTGATGTCTGGTTTCTGTTTCTGTAATTTCAAAACGAGGCATGTTTCTTATGGGATCAAATACGATTTCGTGATCCCAAGTAAATTGGGAAATTTCCCTAGCAGGCCGTCTTGTTAAGCGAACATCTACCAATTCACTGTCATGGCTCACAGAAAGACTACCCACAGCCGTTCCTGCATCTCTAACCAGTACCGTCATGGCCTGTGATGTTCCTCTGCCAATATTTAACTGGGTTGGAGCATTAGGATAGAGACCTAATACATGTTGGTCTGTCCGCCATACTTGTCCTCCATAAAATGGATTGGCAGTTAATAGATACAATCCATGGTCTGATGGAACCAGTACGCGACCACCATAATTGTAGGGATCGCCAAATCCGTTGATAGACACTGGCTCAAAATTCATGCCGTCTTCACTGACGTACAGCGCAAATCCTAAAGGAGTGGTGACATCCCCAAAGATCCTAGAATTAAAAGCATACTCTCCAATAATATGAGCAGCGATTTGTCTGGTAGTCATAACCTGATTACCCACTCCTACTTCTTCAATCACATCCATAATAATGTCCGTTAAAGGCTGTACAGAATGTCTAAAATCTTCTCTTTGAATATGAGCGCTTAGAATGTTTACAATCCCTTGCACCACCTCTCTTTGCTGCTCAGAGCTTTCAATAGTCAAAGACTCTGCCGCCAGCAGATGAGCATCCACTGCCGCTGCTAAAGAGCCAAAATCGATTAAATGATGATCTCTAGCAAGTAAATAATGCATGATTCCTAAAGTAGGATCCGCATGTTCAATCAGGATTGCTCCTGAACCCACTACAATAGTGTCGATATGCCTAATGCTTGCTGCTGCATAATGTTCTCTAAAATTAGCCATGTTCCAAGTGGTGGCATACAATCTTCCTTGATGTTCCGCCATCCACCAAATATACTGATTAAAGGAAGTATTAAACCGATCATCTGGCAAAATAGAAAATCCTGCTCGTTGATTGCCTACATGAGGAACAGGCTGGCCTTGCCAATTCCTTGCCACCCGCGGTCCTGTGGTATCCCCTACAACAACTTCCCATCTATCATCCGCCCCAAATCGGAAAATCTGTGCTGGAGTATACTGATGACGTAGGGCTGTGTCCATTCTACCAGACCCTAGCAAGGCTAATATGGCAGGTCCGGCGGCAAAAGTGCTTACGTAAACATAGTCTTGGCCAAATGAAGTAGATAAGAATCCAGACGCAGCAATATTTCCATGAACTCCCATTCCAAATGGATAGGAAGATCCCGGTCCACCAACAATCTCTTCGAATTCATACCCTTCTGGCCCTGGAGTTAGCCTCACCACTCTAAATCCTCTAATTCGATCTTGAGTGGTAGATGTAAATGCATAGATAGAACCGTTGAAGCCTAAGATATCCCAGATTGGTTCTGGTTCATTGACTCCAATGCCAAAATCACGAAGGTCAAAGGCTAGCTCCCAGCCAGTCATATTATCGCCAGACATCGGAGTCAAATCTTGAAGTCCTGTTCCATCTGTAACATAAACTCTAGAATCAAAACTACCAATATATAACCTATCCTCAAAAACTGTTGCTGCTCTAAAATGTTCAAAGCGGCCATAAGGAAGGGTCTCCCAAATCACCACTTCTGGCCGATCCCCAGGCCTAAAATCCTTAGGAAAACGTAAAATAGATGAATAATTGGCAATAGGTGTATTGGTTGTGCCACCAATAACATACAAATCATCATTAAAAAGAATCATTCTTCTAAAACCACTTACAGAGGTATCTGCATGCATCAACTCCCAAGGAGCATCAGGATCAGACGCTCTTTGGCGGTAGATTCTTCCTGCCCTGTCTTGACTTGGAAGAGGGATGCTTAGCATATTAAATAGCGGTCCCAATAGATGAGGCTCTAAGGCTGCCGCCCCTATTACCGTGGCTCCTAAATCTCGGTTCATCCCCACCCACAGGTATTCACCATCAGTTTGCTGAAAAACTTCACCCGCCCAAGCGTAACTGTTGTGGCGACCAACACCTGGATTGGGATCAATCCCATCAATACTACCTACCCTTTCTCTGTCTGGATTGGAAATTCGCTCCGCCCCTAAGGAAAGAGTACCTACACTTAAACAACTAATAATAAACAACAACGACATGGCAAAAGCCATAAAACGACGGCTTTGCCTCTTAACTTTTTTGGACCTCATAACCTTACCCTCCTTTTGTATAAAACTGTTATCCGCCCCCATTACATTGCCTATGTTGATAAAAATACTCCAGATTCAATGTAACGTGTTACCATATTTTAACATATGAATCTTTTGCTGTCACTTTAATTTCTCATTTTTATGTTATATTATTATCATTTATTGCTTTAACTGTATTTCTTTATGTCTTAAATGTCAATTGATAAACGTCTTCTTTTCGTGAGCGTAATGATGTAATTCGTGAACGTCACTTCCCTCTCGCCAACGTCCCCTCTTTCAGGAGCTCGCTACCGCTCATTCTCAGTGAAATTTGTAGCCCACCACCTACGCTACCCCTTGGAGGAGGGGGCATCTCATTCTCTGTCATACATTCTGGATATTATGAAGCCTAGGGATAACAAGTAGTATCCGCCGAAATAGCGCTTTAAAGCGCCTCGTCTACTGCTTGTTATCTCAAGGAAGAATGAAATGTGCTTTTGAAGATGCTTGTGTTTTCCCTCTGACTTTAGTATAATTGCTACAGATAAGAAGAAGAGAGGAATCGTTATATGCTTCGCTTAATTATAATATTAATCTTTCTAGCATTGTTTTTACTTTTTACCATACCGTACAATTTAGTTAAAAGGTTGGCAGGCCTTTTTAACAAAAACCTTGAGGGGCAACTTTCGCTAAAGATTTCCAGATTCATCTTAAAAGTAGTCCTTAAAATGGCAGGCACAAAAATCACTGTTATTGGTCTGGAAAATGTTCCTGACGAGGCGGTCCTTTATACGGGAAATCACCGAGGTTTTTTTGACATAGTTTTAACCTATTCATATTGCCACAGATTAACTAGCTTTATCTCCAAAATAGAATTGGCAAAGGTGCCTTTGCTTTCTACCTGGATGAGCTATAACTTGCATTGCTTGTTTCTCGATAGAAAAGATCCTAGGCAAAGTTTAAAGACTATCCTTGAAGCCATTGAATACGTTAAGAATGGTATTTCCATTTTCATATTCCCTGAAGGAACCAGAAATATGGGTGAGGAACTAACTCTCCTTCCCTTTAAAGAAGGTTCCTTTAAAATAGCCACAAAATCAAATTGTGCTATTATTCCGGTTACTATAAATAATGCCCAGGCTATTTTTGAAAAGAGTTTCCCCCTTGTAAAAAAAGCTCACGTTGTCATAGAATATGGAGACCCTATCTATCCAAGTGATATACCAGATGAACATAAAAAGCAAATTGCTCCTTATGTTCAAGGTATTATTCAAGAGACTCTCATTAAAAATAGCAAGCTTATTGAATCTTAGCAAATATTATCCATATGCTTAAAGATTCGCCACACATCAACAGAAAAGGAATCACAAAATGACTTCACAAAACTTCACTTTATTAACAGACTTTTACGAATTAACTATGATGCAAGGGTACTTTGAAACCCAGGCCAACGAAACTGTGGTTTTTGATTTGTACTTTCGGGACAATCCTGACAAATCAGGTTACTCTATTGCAGCAGGACTTGAACAGTTAATCGAATACATCAAAAATTTGCATTTCTCATACGAGGATATTTCATATCTAAGAACCTTGGGTATCTTTACACCTGAATTTCTTAAATACTTAAGCGGCTTTCATTTTAGCGGGGACATATATGCCATACCAGAAGGAACCGTGGTTTTTCCAAGAGTTCCTTTGGTAAAAGTTGTTGCTCCTATTATGGAGGCACAACTTATTGAATCTGCTCTACTAAACATTATCAATCACCAGTGCTTAATTGCAACTAAAGCAGCTAGAGTAGTATATGCTGCTGGAGGTGATGGCGTTATGGAGTTTGGATTGCGCCGCGCTCAGGGCACTAGTGCAGGAATCTATGGCTCAAGAGCCGCTATGATTGGAGGCTGTATTGGTACATCAAATGTCCTTGCTGGAAAGCTTTTTAATGTTCCAGTCCTTGGGACCCATGCCCATAGTTGGGTTATGAGTTTTAAAGATGAGTATTCGGCCTTTAAAGAATATGCCAAGCTATACCCCTATAATTGCATCTTATTAGTAGATACATATGACACTTTAAGAACAGGAGTCCCAAATGCCATACGGGTATTTAAGGAAATGCGTAACGAAGGAATTAAACTTGGACGCTATGGAATTCGACTTGATAGTGGCGATTTAGCATATTTATCAAAGCAAGCCCGCAAAATGTTGGATGAGGCTGGT
>JGI20163J26743_11537960_pt1 | contig 11816 bp, 7 predicted proteins | sample TergutCu122P1_FD_26743 | JGI IMG/M metagenome (IMG submission 26743) | reverse complement strand
ATATTATCATATCTGTTTGCAAATTACAACTACAAAAAAATGTATTTTCCAGTACAAACTGTCAACCGTTTATTGTTTCATTTCGTCATAACTCTCCAAGCAAATCAGACCCTCTCTCCCAGTCGAATCACAATCACTTGACGAACATATTCCCCATCACCTACTGGCATATAAGCCACCACTTCTACCTCTTCGCCTATAGCATAAAATTCCAATTCATGCTGTAGATGTTCCATGGACCTAATGGTCTGCCCTTCCAACTCTGTAATGATTGAGCCTTCTACAAGACCTGCTCCTCGTGCACCACCACCTTCTAGAACCTCAATGATAAACACCCCTTGAGGAATATCGCTGGCCATGGCTTCCTCTGAACTTACGCTTCTCCCTAATATCCCTAGGAAACCACGATCTTCTCCTGGAACTCTCATTCGAGTGGTACGATTCATCAAATCGTTAATAATCCCTGTTACATCACTAATGGGAATGGCGTAGCCTATTCCTTCAATTCGATAACCCACTAATTTAGAAGAATTAATCCCTATTACTTCTCCTCTGGCGTTCATTAGTGGCCCACCACTATTTCCTGGATTAATGGCAGCATCCGTTTGAATCAACTCAACATTAGCAAACTCTACGTGTTGATCTGTATTCACAGCTGTGCTCACTCGATTCAAGGCACTAATCACCCCTGTGGTTACCGTTTGTCCATATCCAAGAGAATTGCCAATAGCAATGGCAGGCTCTCCCATTCGCAGGGCATTGGAATCACCAATTGTAGCGATAGATATTGCGCTCATAGTTCTAGTTGGTATTTCACTTACTGGAACAGCCACTACTGCTAAGTCATATTCTGGCTTGGTCCCTTTAATATGAGCTTCCAATACGGTTTCATCAATAAAAGTAATAAACAGGTTTTTGCTTCCTGCAACTACATGGTCATTGGTAACAATCAACAACTCTTGGTCATCAATGGCAATAATGAATCCACTTCCAGCACTGGCCATCTCATAAACATGAGAACCTCCAAAAAAATCCATGGTTTGCTGAGCACTAAGATTGGTAATGGACACCAAAGATGGCATAGCAAACTCAACAATCTCTGACACATCAGAAGTGATGATACCAACGGATTGATTTAGCTCTAACCCTCTATCTTCACCTAAGTTCGTTTCTCCAGATAGGAATGCAGGAGGATCTTCATTTGGAAATATTGCTTCACCCAACATTCCTCCAAAAATATTTGTCATCATAAAGACAACTGCCGCCACGATCCCAAACACCGTAGCCAAGCCCATTACCTTAAAAATAATAGGTGCTCTCTTTTCCCTCTTCACAGGTTTGATGTAACTTGCAATGGGTTGATCGTAAGGGATGTGAGATTTGTAACTGGCTGATTGATTGTAAGTTGAAGGTTGCCCTTCACGTCTTGGTTGGTGGTAATTAATTTGGTCGTTCATATTTTTCACACTTCTTTCCTATGCAAAATGTAATTTTATCAAAGCTTCTACCTCTTAACAGTTCTATCTCTCAACAATAATGTGGTAAAAAAAGGACAGTTTACAAGTATAATCCCCACCTGTAACCTGCCCTATCTTTTATATCTAATTGTTTTTACAAATCTACGAAGTCAATGTTAAAGTCATCTTTCCTCTCATCATCCTCTTCGTCATCATAGTCGTCATCATAATCATCGTCGTCATAATCATCATAATCATCGTCTTCGTAGTTTACGACCGTTTCGTAATCCGCTTCGTCGTAGCCTACTTCGTCATATCCAGCCTCTTCATAACCGTTGTCATGATAGCGATCATCTTCATAATCATCATCGTAATCGTCTTCAAACTCATCATCTTCATAGTCGTCATAATCATCATCACGATTCTCATCGAAAGAACCATGTCCTTCAGCATACAGCTCATCTAATTCATTGTTGCGACGCTGTACCTTAACGCTCAATACAATAATTATGATAAGCAATAAGAAGATTACAATTAATACTGCTGCTAGAACTATCACGATATTATCCTGAATAATCGAAACAATTCTACCAACTAAATCTGTTGGCTCTTCTGCCTCATCTTCTTCCTCTTCTCCAGCTTCAACAATGGGTCCCATAAACCTTTGGAAGGTCTCATCTAAGTCATCATACAGATAGAGCCCTTCCCAACCAGAACTACTTATAGCATATACTAAATTAAATTCTGGATTCTCTTCACATTGCCATGCATGAAACAGAGTCCCGCCAAACTCCAAATTTGTCATCATATGGAAACCTGATGGAACAGGAATGTTCGGGCCTGGATCCACTACAATAATGAATCTTTCTCCTCCTTGACTTCTGATCTCTACAGCTGAAAAAGTAGCCGCAGCTTCATCAAGTAAAGCTAAAATCGGATCATTAGTTCCTGTAACCATATACATAAATACTCGACCACTTGCATTATGTCTTATTCCATTGTGAAGGGAATTTCTCACTTCAAATTGATCTCTGGTAAATCCAGCCGGAACCATAGCATCAGAAAAATGGTCGAATATGGTAAAGTCTGAACCTTGAATTTGGAATATGGCACTATCACCAGTAGGAGCACCTTCAAAGGGTTCATCATCTCCTGCAACTGCCCCTCTAGGTCCAGTTGCCTCTGTACCTTCAGGGCCAATGGTTATGGTTCCATAGTTAAAGTTAGCATACAGGGCTTCTCCTGCGTAAGTCCATGTCATAAATTGAACCAAGCTCAGATGGCTAGTTCCTTCTACCAAACCTCTAAAAACAACATAATACTCTAAAGAAGTTTCCTCTCCGTCTCCAGCCGCCATAACCGTTACTGTGCCATACTCTGCAGTAGCATTGGTTCCCCTAACAAACTCTATTACATAGGGGTCAAAGCTCATGGTTAATGCTGTATCTCCAATAGGCGAGCCACCAGAGGTCATATTAATGTTCACGTAGAGCTCCCCGCCTACTCCTCCAACTGCATCATCAATCTGTATCTCTCCCCATTCTATTGCTTTTGCTCCTATGCTGGAATATAACACAAAAGCCAGCAGTAGAATGAAAAGTACACTTACTTTTTTAAACTTGTTCATCATCTTTCCCTCTTTTTAATTATTATTTACTCAATACTTTGTTCACTCTTTTTTTATATATAACCTACAGATAATCATACAATATGTTTTGATAAAAGTAAAGTTAAAAGAGATGTGCAATTGCCTTGTAATCATAAAAAATAGCACCAAAGAAATAAATTTTATATAAATATTCGTTCTGTTTTCGCATAATTGTCTTAATATTCAAGTTTTTATTGCAAATATATTGTCTTTTTATAATTCTCAGAGTATACTGTCAGTAACTATTAGTTTTTCTTTTTTGGAAGGGGTGAAAGAAATGAAAAGACTTATATCATTATTATTGGTAGTAGTATTAATAACATCAGGGGTGACCTCCATGACAGTCTCTGCAAGTTCTATAGGAGGTACTACAAAATTATCAGATTTCGGGCTAACAGATGCTCAGCAAGGAGAAGTAGACCATTTAGACACAGAGGATCCAGATGTAGTCATCGTAAATGAAGATGTAGAAGTAGATCCTAACAATCCTGCTTTTCCTATTACAGAAGAAATCACAGAAACTCCTACAGAGGAAGAAAAGCTTGAAGAAGACCTTAGTGCTGATTTAGGTGGCTACATCGAAGTTGAACTTCCATTCCCAGGAGATACCAACGGAGATCAAGGCGCACAATTTTCTAGAGCCGCTGCGGCAGCCGCCTCACTCCCTTCATATTGGGACAATCGAGGCAACATGCCTCCTGTTAGAAACCAAGGCAGCTGGGGCTCTTGCTGGACCTTCTCAGCAATTACATCAGCAGAGTCCACTCTTAGAAGAAACTACTCCGGAGCCTATGGTACAGATGCCAGCAACAGCATCTCCTCTTATCATATGGCACGCTTTTTCTATAATACTCCCAATGATCCATTGGGTAATATTTCAGGTTCTCGAACTATTCCTAGGATTAATGGAGCAGACATTAGCTCCAACGACACTCGTTATCTTAACATTGGTGGCAACAACATGTTCAACACCTGGAACATGGCTGGCTGGAGAGCCGGTGGTGCAGAAGCCAATTCACCTTATGGGAACATTAGTGCCACTGGTGGAATCCTTCCTGATAGCTTAGCATACAACAACATAGCAAAATTACAAAATGCCTATTGGATTAGCTTAGGCAACAGCAATCTAGTAAAACAAATGGTACAACAACACGGTGCCGTAAGTATGGCTTACTATGATTTTGGAAGTGGCTCTCGTAACTACAATAAAAGTGGTGCTGGAACAGCATACTATCAAGGTGCATACACTTCAGCAAACCATGCCGTTGCCATTGTAGGATGGAATGATACTTTCTCAAGAGACAACTTTAATCCAAATAACAAACCTGCTGGAAATGGTGCTTGGTTAGTAAGAAATAGCTGGGGTTCTAACTGGGGAGACGGTGGCTACTTCTGGTTGTCCTACTATGATACCTCCATTAGCAGCCCAGGCAAATGGGGATTTGTATTCCAATTCGAACCTTTTAATAACTATAGAAATATCTACCAATATGACGGTAGCAATGGAATTCGTTCCAGTTATATCAATCCAGGCGGTTCTGCTTCTAGTATTTTTAAAACCCAAGGCGGTGCTCAAAGATTAGACGCAGTTTCTGTAGGGGTATATAACGACAATGTTAGATACAACGTTCAAATTTTCCTTAATCCATCTGCCGGTAATCCTACAAGTGGTACCCCAATGCTTAAAACTCCTCAATCAGGAACTTTACCATACGTGGGTTACCATACCATACGATTAAGCACTCCTGTTAACCTACCTGCCAACTCTACCTTCTCAGTGGTCATCACCTATCCAGACGGTGTATACCAATTTGTTGATGCCTCATATAACAATAGTAACTGGATTCGATTCGTCAATCCATCACCCGCTGGCAGAACTTTCTTTAGAAATAGCGCAACAGGTAGCTGGCAAGATTTCGGAAAACAATCCACCCCAGCCACAGCTAGGATTAAAGCATTTACCAACCCAGCACCTGCAACTAATCCTACACCACCTGCTCCTACTCCTCCTGCTCCTACACCACCTGCTCCAGGAAATAGTGCAACTGTATTTAATGGTGTGGACTACGCAGCAGTGTATAACTTTCAGTACTATATCAACAGGTACGGTGACCTTCGAGTAGCATTTGGAAATAACCCTGAAGGGGCCATAGCACACTTTGTGAACTATGGGATGAATGAAGGTAGACAAGGCTCTGCTAACTTTGATGTCACCTCCTATCGGTTGCAATACCGTGATTTACGTCTCGCTTTCGGCAACAACAGACCTTTATACTATGTGCATTATATACACTACGGTCAAAAAGAAGGCAGAAAAGGCACCGGAACTACTACATTACAAAACCCAGTAACAATTTTAAACGGAGTAGACTACAAAGCTGTTTACGACTTTCAAACCTATTATAACAATAATTCTGATTTGAGAAAAGCATTTGGAATGGATGATGTTGCATTGCTTAACCACTTTGTAAGTCATGGTATGGGAGAAGGAAGACAAGCCACCTCTAGATTTAATGTTCAAAAATACCGCAATCGTTATCCAGACCTTCAAAAAGCCTTCGGTAATAACCTACAGGCATACTACATTCACTTTATTACCTTCGGTCAAAAAGAAGGAAGAATTGGTAACTAGAAGAATTGCCAACTTAATATCGCCAAATCCTTAAAATCCCCCTTGAAGGAACAATTTTTTGACCTTCAAGGGGGTTCACCCCGTTTATGAGTATTTAATTTGAACCTCTTTATTATCTAAGTTGTGCCAACAATATCCACTGCTCCCTTATGATAGAACGCCTCCTACCTTCAGCTGGTGGCTCCGTAGAAGTCTCTGGGTCTACTGGAATCTCAGGGTCCACTGGGATTTCCGGATCCACTGGAATCTCTGGCTCTTCTGGAGCCCAAGGTTCTTCTGGCAGGTTGGGGTCAATCTCATCTGGTGCTCCCCCTTCATCATTCCATGGAATATCCGCATCTGGAGGTATAAATTCCCACTCTCCATCAATATCAATGGCCGAATCCACAGTAGTTCCCGTTAGACTGCTGATCTCATTGCTAATCCGCATTACAGTAGGACTAGGAACATAATTCTCTGTACCAAACAAAAAATAGTGTAATTGGATAACATTGCTTTCCAAAGTAGTAGGAATAACGGAGTCACCCGACCTTGGCAATAGCATTGTGGTCAAATCAAAAGGAAAACCTGTAGCATCCCCTAGATGATAATTATTGATATCTCTTCCATAAGCAAGAATTTCTGCTAAAGAAAAATTAGTAGACAAGTGATCAAAAACATGGTTCACAATCTCATATATGGTTGCTAGGCTCGCTCTTTGAGCGTCTCTCATGGCTAATTCTATTACTTCACGTTGACGCTCTGTTCTTCTAAAGTCATTGTTACCTATTGTACGTATTCGCATGTAAGCTAGAGCTTGAACTCCACAAAGATTGTGGACACCAGGGTAGTTAATTTCTGGCGGGACAGTAAATCCAGAACCCCAATCAAACTCTCCCTCCGTTACCATCTGGAAGCTTAACCCGTTAATATACTCTATCTCTCCCCAAGAAACATCTATCTCAACCCCTCCTAAAGCATCTACCACCAAGGCAGTAGCAGTAAAATCTACCGTCACATAATGCTGTATGTTAAGATCCAGGTTCCGATTCAGCATGGATATTGCCCCTTGGCTACCACCAAAAGCGTAAGCATGAGAGGCTTTATCTAAAAAACCACCATCGAGCTCAAGTAAAGTATCTCGGAAAAGAGAGGCCATCTTAATTTCACTGGTCTCTAAATTCAAACTGAGAATGATAATGGTGTCCGTACGACCATAATCATACCCTCTGGTATCATCTCCAAATACTGCTACCGTCAGGAAATTCTCTTCATCAAACATAAAATCATGATCCACAGCAATACTTACTTGCTCTGGAGTAAATCTTTCTGTTATCACATCATCTCTCAGACGTCCTAAAAAATGGGCGAATACTCCTATGACGCCAAACAGCAAAGCCAGAAGTACAGACAGCACTACTATTCCAACTTTTTTCCCTGTGCTCCACTTCTGCCACCCCTTTTCTCTTCGCCTTCCACGATTTGATTGTCGATTATTGTGATTATTACTTGGTCTCGCCCTTTTTCTTCGACCTTCTCTCTCTTTTGGCATAACATTCCTTTCCAAATAACCTCATTAACTCTCTTAATCCCCACCCAAGCCATCTTCTAGTGGCTCTAGAGGCCTATCTTCTGGTGGATTCCAAGGGACATCTTCTGGTGGTAATGCTAAGCCTTCATCCTCATCACCTGCCCACGAATTCTCTCCCCCTGTGTTTTCTTGGTTTAATAAAATGTTCCCATCGAATTCATCAACACCAGACCCTCCTCCAATGTCCATGGCTGAGTCTACCGTCGTTGCTGTTATATTTGCTATACTCCCGCTAATGTTTTGCACTACAGAACTAGGAGTGAAATTTGTTGTTCCAAACAGAAACTCATGCAATTGAACAACATTTGCTTCTAAAGTTGTTGGAATAAGAGTGGATCCCGTTCTTTCTAAGTCCATCATTGCCAGATCAAAAGGAAAACCTGTGGTTTTACCAATATGATAACGTCCCACATTTCTAGAATGTGCCATGATCTCTGTTATTGAAAAATTGGTTGCAAGATATTCAAATACAATCTCAACGATTTCATTGATGGTGCCAAAGCTGGCATCCCTTGCTTGAACTGCCATCTGCTCAATTACTTCCCGCTGCCTCTCCGTTCTTTGGAAATCGTTGTTTCCAACCATTCGAATTCTCGTGTAAGCCAAAGCTTGAACGCCACACAGCAATTGTACCCCATCCTCAAACATCATAGGAGGTAACTCCAGATTGGCTCCAGGGGCAAATTCTCCTTCCAGAATCATCTGATGACCCAATCCATTGATATGAGATAATTCTTCATGGACAATGTCTATTTCAACACCACCAAGGGCGTTAACAGTGAGAGCCAGTGCCGCAAAGTCTACAGTCACATAATGCTGAATATTCAAATCCAAATTCCTGTTCAGCATAGCAACGGTTCCTCGGCTGCCTCCGTAAGCATAAGAATGAGCAACAAGGTCAAGAGAGCCATCCTCTAATTCCATAAGTGTATCACGGTAAACAGATACCAATCGTACTTCCCCTGTTTCGTGATTCAAACTTGCAATGATTACAGTGTTAGATCTTGAGCCTAAATCCTCCCTACCTTCACGCTTTGTAACTCCAAGTAGAGCAATGTTAAAATATCCTGTTTTATCAAATTGAAAATCAAAATCACTGGCAATACTTACCTGACTAGGTTCAAAAGGCGCACTCTGAACCTCCCCAATAAATCTGCTCATATAATGAGCAAAAACTCCTGTCGTAGCAATTAAAAGCACCAACAATAAAGCAAGAGCTCCTACTCCTACTTTCTTAAAAGTACTCCAACTCTGTCTGGGGTATATGCCTTTAGCATTAAACTCTCTGTGCCTTGCTACTCTTCCGCTATTTGTTTGATTCTTCTTGTTTCTACTCTCCTTCATTTGAGAATTTGAAACTTCACACCACCGGCCACTTTCTTTACATTTCTTAGTTTTTTTCCGTGAACGAGTAACTTCATCCTGCAGGGTTCTACTCACCGGTGCCTTCCTTCTAAATGACATAAGGTCATCCTTCCTCTAATTTTCTTTACCCATCTGGTCATTTTACAACATTTTTCTATTCTCGTCAAATTCCAATTTTAACTCAACTTCTCTTTTAACGTCTTTTCAACGCTTTTCAACTGCCTTATTTTATTATTCTTTTTCTATTTTATATCTGACCTTTTCACTACTTTTTCTACCGTTTTAATTATACACTTTATATCCATTTCCAAGGATATATTCTCCACATAATCTCCATCTAGCTTGGCTTTTACGGGAATTGCCAGCTCATCTCTTCCATTTACCTGAGCTAGGCCCGTTAATCCAGGGCTCACATCATTGGCTCCATATTTATCTCTTTCTGCCACTAGATCATCCTGATTCCACAAAGCCGGCCTCGGCCCTACGATAGACATCTCCCCTTTGATAATATTGTATAGCTGGGGCAGTTCGTCTAAGCTGGTTTGTCTTAGAATTCTACCTAGCTTGGTCACATATGCATCTGGATTCTGAAGGAGATGGGTAGGCATGTCCTTTGGTGTATCTGTTCTCATCGTACGGAATTTATACAGTTGAAAGGTGGTTTTTCCAATCCCTATTCGCTTTTGTTCAAAGAGTATAGGCCCCCTAGAATCCAATTTAATCATAACACTTATCACCACCAGAGCGGGTAATAGTACAACTCCTGCCAACAAGGATAAAAATATATCCAAGTATCTTTTCACAATTGCCCTATACATTTCATTCACCTCAACTCGAACAATCTTCCTGCTTCTACAAGTTGTTCATCAGAGTAGTTCTTCCACTCTTCGTCCTTCTCTCCTTCATCCTCAGAGACCAAATCCTCCGACTGATAATTTGAAACAATTTCTTGAATTAAAGATTTAATGGTTTCTACCTCTTTGTAAGCAGCTTCATATAACCTCTCCAAATCCTTTAAAAACTTCTTTTCATCCAATTTAGTGGGTTTACCGATATAGATCAACTCATTCTCTGTACTTTCTAAGCCTTCTTCCTCTAAAAGTAACTCTTCAAATAACTTCTCACCTGGTCGCAAGCCAATGTACTTAATCTCAATATCTACATCTGGAGTATATCCTGATAGCTTTATCAAGTTTCTGGCCAGATCATTAATCTTCAATGGCTGCCCCATGTCTAGCACAAATATCTCTCCACCTTTAGCGCTAGCCCCCGCTTGTAATACTAAGGATACTGCTTCAGGAATGGTCATAAAGTACCGAATAATCTCAGGATGAGTTACCGTAACAGGACCACCCCCTTCAATTTGTTTCCTAAAGTGAGGGATAACACTGCCATTGCTTCCCAGTACGTTACCAAATCGAACAGCAACAAACTCTGTTTTGGAGCGATTACTAAACATCTGAACCACCATCTCACAGATTCTTTTACTTGCTCCCATAACATTGGTAGGATTAACCGCTTTATCCGAAGAGATAAGAACGAACTTCTCCACATTATGAATATCTGCGTAAAGTGCCGTTTTATAAGTCCCAAAAACATTGTTCTTAACGGCTTCATTGGGACTGTCTTCCATCAACGGAACATGCTTATGAGCAGCAGCATGGTAAACAATATCTGGTTTATACTTACCAAAAACATTGTTTAACTTTCTCCCGTTACGAACAGAACCAATCAATACTACCAAGTCTAAATCTGGATATTTTAACAATAATTCCTGTTGAATCTCATAGGCATTATTCTCATAGACATCAAAGATAATTAATCTACCTACTCCGTTTGCAGCAATTTGTCTACACAGCTCGCTACCAATACTACCGCCACCTCCTGTGATAAGTATAGTCTTGCCTGAAACATAGCTACTAATCTTCTCAGTAATCACCTCAACAGCTTCTCTTCCAAGTAAATCTTCCAACTCAATATTCTTCAATTGGCTTACGCTGACCTCACCACGTACCAATTGATAAACTCCAGGTAGCACCTTGGTCTCACAGTTTGGTATCTGTTGGCAGATTTCTAATATCTCACTTTTATCTTTGCGAGGCATGCTTGGAATAGCAAATATCACTTCGTTAATGTTGTGCTTCTCAGCCGCCTCTAGTATCTTATCTCTGCCACCAATTACTCTCACTCCATGAATAAAAGTACCATGCTTTTGCTCATTATCATCAATGATACAGCATATTTTTGCTTCAAGTTCTGTGGACAATTCAAGCTCTTTCATAATGACATTACAAGCTTCTCCTGCTCCAATGATCATTGTATTTCTTGCTTTTCCTCCCCGCCCCTGAATTCTTCCACTTCGTAATAATCTGAAAATACGGTGAGAAAACCTAGTTAAACAGGTCAGTAAGAATAACGTTGCCGCAAAAATAGGAAAGTAGGTTCTAAATACTAAAAATGGAGTTTCAGCAGAACTAAAATTAAAATCAAAATATAGAGCTAAGTTAAAAATCAGAGAAGCAAAGCAGGCCAATACAATATAAGTGAGTTCCTTTATGCTTGCATAACGCCAAAGGGTTGTGTAAAGCTTAAAGAACCAAAAGATAATCAAGGTTCCTACAATATTGATTGGAGCTCTGTCGAATAATGTTTGAACCAAGTGAGGAGAGATGTTTTCCATTTCAAGTCCAAAATTAGACCTGATAAGAAGAGCGAAATAGATGCTAAAACTGATGGTAATAATATCCAAAAACATCAATGCCAATGTTTTAGGCAATTGATTCTTAAAGGTCTTGAACCGGAGAGAACGATTTTCCTTCGAAAGCATTCTCTTCTCTTTTTTATCCATAGACTGTTCCTCTACAAATTTAAATTTCACTTCTACTCTCCTACCGTAATGAGCATCCTCCACTCATTTACTTTATTATTCACAAATCAAACCACAAGGTAAATAACTATTCAAATTTCAATCTTACAGCCTTTTCTGCTCAACCTTCTTCTTACCAAATAATAGCAAAGCTTTATTCGCCATACTGCTTTTCGCAAAAAAGACGAGGTACTGTTTAATGCTGTAACATTGTCCTCATATCTTCGATAAAGTACCAACTTATCCTCTGTCATCTTTGTCCGTCCAAACATCTCCGC
>JGI20163J26743_11537961_pt1 | contig 11817 bp, 11 predicted proteins | sample TergutCu122P1_FD_26743 | JGI IMG/M metagenome (IMG submission 26743) | reverse complement strand
CCGATTTGATTTTTTTGATAAGTCCCTTTAGTTTCTTTTGAAGCTGGAGGGATTTATTGTTATGTTTTTGAGTACAATTTGATGCTGCTTTATAAGATTGAAAGGGTTTTAATGAATGAGAAGGTATGGTAATGGCATTAACTAACAAATTTAAAGCTAATAAAACTAAGGATATGCAAGGGTTAAATAAGGAATAATAAAAGGAGCGATAAGCTCTTTTTTTGCTTAATTTGAACTTATTTTGAAGTTGCATAGATTTTTATATAGAGGTGATAATACAGTTAAGGTCAGACAAGGTCAAAAGGTGATAGAAGGTCAGAAATTGTAAAGGGGGTAGCATATGTCTAGTTTAGCTAATAAGATACAAAACTATATAAATGAATTACTGACTGGTAGCGAAAAAGGGTATGTTGAGTTGCAAAGAAATAAATTAGCTGAACAATTTGTATGTGTTCCATCTCAGATAAACTATGTTCTCAGAACTAGATTTACTGTTAAACAAGGGTATGTGGTTGAAACCAGACAAGGCGGAGGAGGATACTTGAGAATCATCAAGTTATCTTTAAGAAATGAGCAGTTTCTAAATTTAGATGAAACTATTAATCAAAGTGTATCTGAACATGGAGCCATGGGGTTGATAAAAAGACTTTATGATGAAAAAATCCTAACTCATAGAGAGATGTTAATAATAAAGGCACTAATTCAGAGAGAAACAATAAAAGAAGGTTTAAGTGAAGACGAAATAAGAGCAAGTCTGATAAAGGCGATGTTAATTACATTGTTAAGGCAGGAATTTCAGCAAAACTAATTATATGACTTAGTTAATACTCAGCGGATAATGAAAAAACTTGTTGAGTGAAGAATTCATTTAACGGGAGGGGATTTATATGTTTTGTGATGAATGCAAAAAAGGGCCGGCTGCCATGCATATTACTAAAATTATAAATAATGAAAAAACAGAATTAAGCTTATGCGAAAAATGTGCAAAAAAATACCAACAAGAGTTAGGGTTTAGTTTTGATTCTAATTTTTCTTTCCATAAATTCCTAACGGGTCTTTTAGAAATAGATGGAATAAACGCAAATGTAGAAAACCAACTAACTGAGTATTTAAGGTGTGAAAAATGCGGAGCAGATTATAATCAGTTTCAGCAAAGTGGTAGATTAGGATGTGCAGGATGTTATGATAAATTTGGTAATAAACTAAATACATTGATGAAAAGGGTTCATGGAAGCAATGTACATGCAGGTAAATTTCCTAAAAGATCAGGATCTGATTTACGCATAGAACAAGAAGTTAAAGCCTTAAGAAATAAGCTACAGTCTTTAATAATAGCAGAGGAATTTGAAAAAGCTGCTGAAGTAAGAGATGAAATTAGGAAACTGGAGAAAAGTATTGATCCGGAAGGGGAAATATAATGGATAGAGAAAAATTACTTTCTTTAGAGGATAAATGGATTGCAGGTGGAGGAGATTATTCAGATATTGTTATTTCTAGCAGAATAAGATTAGCAAGAAACTTATTTAATTTACCCTTTCCGCAACTAATGAAACAAGAGGATATCAATACCCTTTTTCAAACGATTTCAACTATCGTTGATGGAATAGAATCAAAACTAGAATTATGTCAACTAAGCAATTTAGATAAACTAGAGAAAAGAATACTAGTTGAAAAGCACCTTATTAGTCCGGAACACTCAGAAAAAGGGCAGGGAGCTGTATTGCTTAATAATGACAGATCAATCAGTATAATGGTTATGGAAGAAGATCATTTAAGAATACAAGTTATTTTACCGGGCTTAGACTTGTCAGAGGCTTTTAAATTAGCAGATAAAATAGATGACCTGCTAGAGGAAAAGTTGGATATTGCTTTTAATGAAAAATATGGATACTTAACCTCATGCCCTACTAATGTAGGTACTGGCCTGAGAGCATCTGTAATGCTTCATCTGCCGGGTTTAGTGCATACAAAACAGGCTAGCAGAGTACTAACGGCCCTTACACAGGTGGGTGTGGTTGTAAGAGGTATTTATGGGGAAGGAACAGAAGCACTGGGGAACTTATTTCAAATATCTAACCAAATAACTATTGGTAGAAGTGAAGATGAAATAATAAATAATCTTTACAGTATTGTGTTAAAAATAATAGATCAGGAAAAGGCTGCACGAATGTTACTAACAAGAGAAATTGAAATAGCATTAGCGGATAGGGTATATAGAGCCTATGGCATATTAACAAATGCAAGGACTATTACTTCAGAAGAAGCACTGTCTTTGTTATCTGATATGAAACTAGGTGTTGACTTGAAAATCATAGATGGTATTGAAGGGGATATTTTTCAAAAGATCATGATTAGTATGCAACCGGCATATTTGCAGTATTCTATGGGTAAGGAAATGTCACCGGGGGAAAGGGATGTTAATAGAGCCCAAATCATAAGAGATTTGCTAAGCAAATAATTTTTATAACTGATTAGCCTATTATGACAAATAAAAATCAGCAATTAGAATGAACTTTGGATAATAAATCCAAAGGTTAACTATTGAATGAATAAGGAGGGATTTTAAATGTTAGGCAGATTTACAGAAAAAGCACAAATGGTATTGCGTCATGCTCATGAGGAAGCTGCAGCTTTTGGCCAAAATACAGTAGATACAGAACATCTTTTATTAGGCCTTCTCAAAGAAGAAAAAGGTATTGGTGCAAGGGCATTAATTTCTCTTGGAGTAGATATAGAAAATGTTCAAAAAGAAATAATCCAACTAACAGGCAAATCTGAACCTATAGTGCCAGGAAATGAGATACATATTGGCCCAAGAGCAAAAAGAGTTATAGAGATAGCATCCGAAGAGGCTAGAAATTTAGGCGTAAAATATGTAGGTACAGAACATCTTCTTCTGGGGTTAATTAAGGAAGCTGAAGGAGTAGCGGCTAAGGCTCTTGCCAAACTTAATGTCAATGATGAAAGACTCAGAATGCAGGTAATGAAGCTTATGGGTGGTTTTGGAGGAGTTTTTCCGGGAGGCAGTCAGGGTTTTCAGGATCCTTTTGGCAAGTTTTTAAATAATAATTCAGCTAAAAACAGCCAAAATCTTGATCGTGGTGCTTCACCAACAAGTGCTTCGGCATTAGATAAATATGGCAGGGATTTAACTCAATTAGCAAAGGAAGACAAGTTAGATCCTATTATTGGCAGAAACAAAGAAATTGAAAGAGTTATACAGATTCTAAGTCGTAGAACTAAAAACAATCCTATACTAATAGGTGAACCTGGTGTTGGTAAAACTGCTATAGCCGAAGGATTGGCACAAAAGATTATTCATGGCGATATTCCGGAGCTTCTAAAGGATAAAAGAGTAATAACTTTGGATTTATCAGCATTAGTAGCAGGCTCAAAGTATAGAGGAGAGTTTGAAGAAAGATTAAAAAAAGTAATGCAAGAAATACGAGAAGCAGGAAATATTATTCTATTTATAGATGAGCTTCATACTTTAATAGGAGCAGGGGCAGCAGAAGGAGCTATTGATGCTGCGAATATTTTGAAACCGGCTCTTGCAAGAGGTGAAATACAGTGTATTGGAGCAACTACTCTGGATGAATATCAAAAACATATTGAAAAAGATGCGGCCTTGGAAAGAAGATTCCAACCTATAATGGTGGATGAGCCTTCTAAAGAGGAAACTTTGCTTATTCTAAAAGGTTTAAGAGATAAATATGAAGCCCATCATAAAACTAAAATTACAGATGAAGCCATAGAAGCTGCTGTAAAACTTTCAGATAGATATATTACAGAGAGGTTTTTACCTGATAAAGCGATAGATTTAATAGATGAGGCTGCATCTAAAGTACGCTTGGCCTCTTATGTTGCTCCTCCTGAAATTAAAGAATATGAAAGTAAGCTAGAGCTTATCCAGCAAGAGAAACAGGAAGCTATAAATAGTCAGGATTTTGAAAAAGCTGCCAAACTAAGGGATAAGGAAAAACAAATAAAAGAACAACTAGAAGAAATAAATGCTCAGTGGAATTCTAAAAAAGGTAAGAGTAGTACCCAGGTGACAGCTGAAGATATTGCAAAGATAGTATCTAGCTGGACCGGTATACCTGTGTCGAGTCTTGAACAAGAAGAAACAGAAAGGCTACTTAAACTAGAAGAAATATTACATGAAAGGGTGATTGGGCAGGATGAAGCAGTTAAAGCTATTTCCAGGGCTGTACGTAGAGCTAGAGCCGGGTTAAAAGACCCCAGGAGACCTATTGGTTCTTTCATTTTCCTTGGCCCGACAGGGGTTGGCAAAACTGAACTTGCCAGAGTTTTGGCAGAGACATTATTTGGAGATCAAGATTCTCTGATAAGATTAGATATGTCAGAGTACATGGAAAAGCACACAGTATCAAGACTCATCGGTGCACCGCCGGGATATATCGGTTATGATGAAGCAGGTCAACTTACAGAGGCTGTTAGAAGAAAACCGTATAGTGTCATATTACTTGATGAAATAGAAAAAGCACATCCAGAGGTGTTTAATATTTTACTTCAGGTTTTAGAAGATGGAAGATTAACAGATTCCAAGGGTAGGGTTGTGGATTTTCGTAATTCAGTTCTAATAATGACTTCCAATGTTGGTGCTGACCTTATTCGTAAAGAGACAACGATGGGTTTTGCTGTTGAGACAGATGAAAGTAGTTTTGAAAAGATGAAAGAAAGAATTATGAATGATTTAAAGAGAACCTTTAGGCCTGAGTTTTTGAACAGGATAGATGAAACTATTGTATTTCATTCTCTTAAGATGGAACATATACTACAGATAGTAGATTTAATGTTGGAAGAGTTAAATGATAGACTCGAGGAAAAAGGTTTTTCGGTTGAGATTACAGAAGAAGGTAAGAAGAAGCTGGCAGAAGAAGGATTTGATGAAAAATTCGGAGCTAGGCCTCTAAGAAGGGCAATACTACGGCTAGTTGAGGACAATTTATCAGAAGGTTTGTTGGAAGGAAAATATCAAGCCGGAGATAAGGTGGTAATTAAAGTAGTAGATGATAAACTTGAGCTAGAAAAAGCATAGAATGGAAACTGCAAGGACGCCTGAATTAAAGGTTTAGGCGTCCTTAAATTTACCTAGAAATTAAATTCCTTTACCAGTCAGATGAGTTTTGATAATCTATAAGAAAGAGTAACAAAGGTTTTTAACTGTCAACTGCTCTATAGAGGGGGTAAATAATTTGAAAAAAACAATCTATATTTGCCAGGAGTGTGGCGGTGTATCACCTAAATGGATGGGAAAATGTCCTGATTGTAATAAATGGGATACTTTTGTTGAAGAAATACCTATGACAAAAGCAAAGAAGCAGGCAGTTGCTGCTGCAGTCAAACCTGTTTCTTTATTTGATATTTCATCAGATGAAGATAAAAGAGTGGCTACCAACATTCCCGAGTTTGATAGGGTTCTTGGTGGTGGTATTGTACCCGGTTCTCTAGTATTGGTAGGTGGGGACCCGGGTATAGGTAAATCTACTTTGTTATTACAAGCAAGCAGCAAAATAGCTGAAAATTATGGACCAGTTTTGTATGTGTCAGCTGAGGAATCAATAAACCAAATAAAACTGAGAGCTAACAGACTAAAAATAAAATGTGATAATCTGCTCATATCTTCTGAAAATAATATTGATATTATTGCCGAACAAGTTAGGGAGATAGGACCTAAGCTGGTTATAATTGATTCGATACAAACGGTATTTTTGCCTGACTTTCCCGGTGCACCCGGTAGTGTTGGTCAGGTGAGAGAATGTTCGGCAAAATTAATGCATGTGGCGAAACAACTAGATATACCAATTATTTTGACGGGTCATGTTACAAAGGAAGGCAGCATCGCCGGTCCTAGGGTTTTAGAGCACTTGGTTGATACTGTATTATATTTTGAGAGTTATAAACATCAGCAGTTTCGTATATTAAGATCTGTAAAAAATAGATTTGGATCTACCAATGAAATAGGAGTTTTTAATATGACTGAGTCGGGTCTCGAAGAAGTTTATAATCCTTCACAACTATTTTTATCAGAAAGGCCTATAGGTACTAGCGGAACCATAGTTGTGTGTTCTTTAGAAGGAACAAGACCTTTATTACTAGAAATTCAAGCTTTAGTTAGTTCCACAACTTTTGGCAATCCAAGGAGATTATCTACCGGCATTGAACTTAACAGAGTTCTTTTGATGATTGCTGTTTTGGATAAAAAAGTGGGACTTAATTTAGCTTCAGAGGATATATATTTGAATATTGCCGGTGGGGTCCGTTCATCTGAACCTTCTTTGGACCTTGGTATTTGCATTGCTATTGCTTCAGCTTTTAAAAACAAAGTAATAGATCCTCATACTTTAGTTTTTGGCGAGGTTGGCCTAACAGGTGAAATCAGGGGTGTTGTAGATGTGCAAAAAAGAATTAGTGAGGGAGAAAAACTAGGTTTTAAAAGGTGTATATTGCCAAAAAGAAATTTTCATAATCTTAAACCTGGTAAAATAGAATTAATAGGAGTAAGTAAAGTTGATGAGGCTTTGGAGGCGGTGTTATGATTGGCAATCAAAAAAAAGAAAGGTTCAATTTTTGAACCTTTTTTATGTAAGTTATCTTAAGTTAAATTTGCCTAGAGTAAGAATTTTTTCGTTTTCTTTAACTAGAATTTCATCAAAACTTAAATTCAAAGTATTACAGAGGGCTGTAATATAGAATAAAAGTTTTCCTATCTCTGTTTCAACAATATCCTGGCAATCGGAACATAATTGACCGGCCAAGTTACTATTAAGCATGTTTTTTAAATCCAACAAGTCAACATCTTCTGGCCATTGGTGTTTCCTGGCTCCAATTTCTATACATCCACATTGAGTAACTGCCTTGATTGTAGCACGGTTAACCTTAGCACTTGCCTCATCTGTTTTTGAAATAATGTCAAGGATGCTTTTGTGTCTTATTGTGAACTCAGCGACAGTTTCTTGAAAATCTTTACGTATTTCTTGATCCATAGTTTCACCCCTTTGCCAGGTTGATTCGTTAAGTTTGTTAAACAGATTTTAGTGCTTTAATTATACTGATAAAAGGGTTGCCTTGTCAATGGAATGGAGCAATAAGATATTACCAATTAACCTTGAAAAAAAGACTTGTAAAAATGACATCTATTCGATTGACAAATTTTAAAAGCTTGTGATATAATTCGTTATTTGACATGAATTCGTTACAACTGGTATAATTATTAGTATAATATGAATACCTCAGGGAGGTAGACAGATGTTTAAGGTTGGAGACAAAGTAGTATATCCTATGCATGGCGCAGGGGTTATTGAATCTATTGAAGATAGAGAGGTTTTAGGAGAAAAAAGAAGTTATTATATTATGAGAATTCCTATTGGTGATATGAAGGTCATGGTGCCTATGGATAATGTTCAAGATATTGGATTAAGACAAGTTGTAGGTAATAAGGAAATGTCTGAAGTTTTAGGAATATTGCAGGATAAAAACAGTACAATGAATGTTAGCTGGAATAAGAGGTATAGAGCTAACATGGATAAGATAAAAAGCGGTAATATTTTCGAAGTTGCCGAAGTAGTTAAAAATCTAACTATTAGAGATAAAGATAAAGGTTTATCTACAGGGGAAAGGAAAATGCTTGAAAATGCCAAACGCATATTAATAAGTGAATTGGTTTTGGTTAAGGATATTGACGAAGACCAAGTTAAGGATTTACTACATGATGTGTTAGCTTAGGAGAAAGGAACTAACAGTTCCTTTTTATTTTTATACACCAAATGATATTATCTTTATTTGCAAAAAAAACGTTACAGCGTTTTTGAAATATACTTGCATCAATTTCCAGATATTTGTATAATAGTGGCAATAGCCAGTTAAGCTATAGAAAGGAGGTGGAATTAATGTTAAAGAAAATTGTAAGAGCAGTCATAGTGTTAATTATTGCAGCAGCGTGTCTTTCAGTTACTGTTTTTTTATTAGACCTGGGTATTGTTGATAATATCTCTGAAGAGGTAAAATGGATCATTGCAGGCTTAGTAACTATAGTAGCGGCACTAATAGGTTTTGTTATTGCCCCTTTAATTATCAATAGTATAATCCAGATTACAGAATGGCTGGAAGTAAAATTACAAAAGACACATGTGTATGATATTGCTGCAGGTTTAGTAGGAGTTATTATTGGACTTATTATAGCCAACTTATTGGGCTTTTCTTTTTCGGCACTCCCTTTTATAGGAGATTATGTACCAATGATTGCTAGTGTTGTATTTGGTTATCTTGGTTGGAGTATAGGTACTAAGAAAAGGGATGAAATTCTTTCTTTGGGTAACTTTTTTAAGTTTGGGAAAGATAAGCAAGCAAAAACATTTTCCAAAGATAGTGGTTACAAAATATTAGATACCAGTGTTATAATTGATGGTAGGATTTCAGACATTTGTAAAACTGGTTTTGTTGAAGGAACCTTGTTGATTCCTAATTTTATTTTAGAAGAATTAAGACATATTGCAGATTCTTCTGATACTTTAAAAAGAACTAGAGGGCGAAGGGGTCTGGATATACTTAATAAAATTCGTAAGGAATTGGATATCAAGGTTCAAATTTATGAACAAGATATTGAAGATGTTGTTGAAGTAGACAGTAAACTTGTTAGATTGGCTCAAATGCTAAATGGTCAAGTTGTTACAAATGACTATAATTTAAATAAGGTAGCAGAACTGCAAGGTGTAAAGGTATTAAATATTAATGAGTTAGCTAATGCTATAAAGCCGATAGTACTTCCGGGAGAAGAAATGGTAATTCAAGTTATTAAGGATGGTAAAGAAAGTGGTCAGGGAGTAGCCTATCTTGATGATGGTACAATGATAGTAGTTGAAAATGGTAGAAAATACATTAATCAAACTATTGATGTAATGGTGACAAGTGTTCTACAAACAGCGGCAGGCAGGATGATTTTTGCTAAGCCAAATGATGCTGATAAAGATAATGATGATGCCAAATCTGCCTGGGGAAGGTGAGAATGGGTGCTTAGTGTAACTAGTATAGTATTAGCAGCCGGTTCGGGGAGCCGAATGGGAGCAGAAACCAAAAAACAATATATGTTGCTAGATGACAAACCACTATTTATACATACATTAGAAATAATGGAAAAACAAAAAAAGATTACCAAAATAATATTAGTAGTTCCGCCAACGGATATTGATTTTTGTAATGAATTAATAAAGAAATATTCCATAAAAAAAGTATTGTGTGTAGTATCAGGAGGAGACACTAGAGGAGCATCAGTATATAATGGCTTGCAAGTTGTACCTGAGGATTCAGAATTTGTGGTCGTGCATGATGGTGCACGACCTTTTTTATCCCAAAAGCTTTTAGAAAATGTTATAGAAACAGCAAAAGTTGAGGGTGCAGCAATAGCAGGTGTCCCTGTAAAAGATACCATTAAGCAGGTTAACCTTGATGAATTTGTCCAAGAAACTCTTGAACGGGGTTTGTTATGGATAATCCAGACCCCACAGGTTTTTCGGAAAGAAATTTTACTAAAATGCTATAAAAAAGCTTTTGAAGACAAGCTGCAAGGAACAGATGATGCTTCTATTGTAGAGGCTTATGGTTATCCGGTTAAAGTAGTAATGGGTGATTACAAAAACATAAAAATCACTACCAAAGAAGATTTAGAATATGCAGAGCATATTGTCAGAGGTCGGTCGTCAGAAACCAGAGGTCGTATATATAATAAATGAAGAGGATTTTAAATTGTCAATTGTCAATTGCTCATTGTCAATTGCTAAAATGGGGGTGTTAGAGTGCGTTTTGGAATTGGCTATGATGTACATAAGCTTGTAGAAGCCAGGGAACTAGTTATAGGAGGGGTAAAGATTGATTACCCAAAAGGTTTAGATGGACATTCAGATGCAGATGTGCTTATACACTCCTTAATGGATGCGTTGTTGGGAGCAGCAGCTTTAAGAGATATTGGATATCACTTCCCGGATACTGATGTAAGATATAAAGGTGCTGATAGTATGGTTTTGTTAAGTGTTGTAAAACAGAAACTTAATGAGGAAGGGTATAAAGTCAATAATATTGATGCAACTATCCTTTGCCAAAAGCCAAAACTTTCTCCTTTTATTCCGCAAATGATAAGTAATATTGCCAGATGCCTGGAAGTAAGCGATACTCGTATCAATGTGAAAGCCACCACAACGGAAGGTTTGGGTTTTATAGGTAAGGAAGAAGGGATAGCAGTTATGTCTGTGGCTTCAGTTGTACCAGCAGATGGTAAGGTGGTATAATAATGTTATCACTTAAAGTTAATTAATTTTTAAATTGTTAATTGTTAGTTGACAAAAGGGGGAAATATATAATGCCTGACAAGGTCAGAGTAAGGTTTGCACCAAGTCCAACAGGGCCTTTACATATTGGAGGTGCCCGGTCGGTTCTTTTTAACTACTTATTTGCAAAAGGGCAAAAGGGGACCCTTGTATTAAGAATAGAAGATACTGACTTAGAGCGCTCTAGTAAGGAATCCGAGGAAAATATAAAAAATTCGCTAAGATGGTTGGGATTAAACTGGGATGAAGGGGTAGATGTTGGTGGACCCTATGCTCCATATAAGCAAACAGAGAGATTAGATGTTTATGAAAAATATGTAGCTCAGTTACTAGAAGCAGGACATGCCTATAAATGCTATTGTGCTGAAGAGGAGCTGGAAGAGCAAAGGGAGCAGTGTAAGCAAAAAGGAGAGCTGCCCAGATATCTTAACCGATGTAGAGAGCTCACAGAGAAGGAACAAAGCGAGCTTGCAAAAGATCGTAAAAATGTAATTCGTTTTAGAGTTCCTGAAAATGAAACCATTAGAATAGATGATAAAGTTAGAGGTGTTGTAACCTTTGAATCTGAGGGTATTGGGGACTTTGTTATTGTAAAGTCTGATGGGATACCTACATATAACTTTGCAGTTGTAATAGATGATGTAACTATGGATATAACCCATGTTATTAGAGGTGAAGAACATCTTACAAATACTCCTCGCCAAATCCTTATATACAAGGCCCTTGGTTTGTCTGAACCGGTTTTTGCTCATGTGTCATTGATACTGGGAAAAGACAGATCGAAAATGAGCAAAAGAGATGGAGATACGTCTGTGGAACAGTATATAGAAAAAGGTTATTTACCAGAGGCATTGATAAATTTTTTAGCTTTAATGGGCTGGGCACCTGAGGGTGAGGAAGAAATATTTACAACGGAGCAGTTAATAAAAAAATTCTCACTGGATAGAGTATCAAAAAGTCCGGCTGTGTTTGATATGGAAAAACTAAATCACATTAATGGCTATTACATTCGTAATAGCTCTATTGAGGTTCTTACTAAAATGGCAATACCATATCTTCAGGAGGCTGGATATGTTGCTAAAGAAATAGACGTTGAGTACGAAAGATGGCTTCAGGGAGTTATAAGCATAGCAAGAAACTATATTTCATATATGGCTGAAATTACTAATCATGTAGATGTATTTTTTAATGATGAATTTAAAATTGAAGAAGATATGGCTATTGAAGCACTAAAGGGTGAGCAAGTTCCTGACGTACTAAGGATCTTGCAGGCCAAAGTTGAGAAAGAAGAACTACAACCAGAAAAGGTAAAAGCTTTGTTAAAAGAAATTTGTACAGATTTAAATATTGGTGGTAAAAAAGTATTTATGCCGGTAAGGGTAGCTCTTACAGGTAAAACTAAAGGTCCTGAAATCCATGATTTAATACCTCTCTTGGGACCGGAAAGAATTGCAAAAAGAATAAGCAATTCCAT